>FWWM01002217.1_pt1 | contig 53725 bp, 69 predicted proteins | sample 2228351 | NCBI WGS metagenome assembly FWWM01 (sample SAMEA103939774, study PRJEB20133) | metagenome | reverse complement strand
CACGGAAGTGTTGAACCGGCTGCAATGCGCGAACAGACTGGGATTCAAGGTGAGATGCTATGCGATATCGAATTAGGCAACAACCCCGGCAGTACTAAGAACCTTTATATAGTAAAAAATAAAAACCATTGTGCACCCTACATGCTACTTCCTTCAGAGATTGAAGCCAAGTCCCTTATTCCTGCAGTAAGGGCAATCCTTGCAAAAAAGTTGATCAAGGAATACTCTCTCAAGGAGGAGGATGTGGCCAAGGTTCTCGGGATCACACAAGCAGCGGTCAGCAACTATGTGAGGGGCACAAGGGGCGACATCGAGCTCATCTCAAAGCTCGAATCGGTCAGGGAGGTCATGCGCATGATAGACGACATCGCCAAAGATCTGTCGACCAACAAGGCATACACGCCAAGCACACTGGCCAAATTTGTGGGGCTGTGCAACTATATGCGCTACACGCTCATCATATGCGACGTGCACCACAGCATCGAGTCAAACATTGACGAAACGATATGCGAGCAGTGCAGGGGCACGCTTGTCCGCGAGCACTAGCATTTTAGCAAACAATCAAAGCTATTAATAATCCTGCACAAGACAGAAATTGTATATATGGCTGAAGGCGGCGGAAAGCAACGGATTAACGGCGAAACAATCACAGGCATTGCGCTTGTGTTCCTGGCCCTCCTGTTCATATGGGCCGGGACAATGAACCCTGTCTGGGCCTCGATTATGCTGGCAGACTATATCATTCTGGCCATAGGCGTGGGGTTCATAATAGTCGGAGTCATTGCCATCAGGAGAACGAATCGCCCTCATTCCGAGCACGCTAGCCACTACTAGTAGTAGTGGTAATAATAATAGGTGGAATGTTTAAAACAGTGGCCGGGTTGATGCAATACCATATGCCTCCTGCTGAAGAAGACGTCTTGGCGCCGTATGTCAACACAAAGGACACCTTTATCGAACTAGCTAGCGAGCAGAGGCTTGCCATAATGTTCCGGCTTAACGAAAAGCGGGCCAAGATATCGCAGCTGTCAAAGGACCTCGGGATAACCATGCAGGAGGTCCACCGCAATGTCAAGCGCCTTCAGGACGCCGGACTGATAGAGAAAGACCCTGAAGGCGTGTTCTCGCTGACGACCTTTGGCAACACGATAATCAAGCAGATCCCGACGCTCAACTACCTTGCAAAGCACAAAGACTACTTTTCAGAGCATGTGCTAGGCGAGCTTCCAATCAAGTTCATCATGAGGCTCGGCGCGCTTGACAAGTGTGAGTTTGTAAAGGGCGTGGTGGCGATACTAGAGCGCTGGAAGGACATTTACCGGCAGGCTGATGAATATATCTATGAGATCGTACCACAGGTGCCCATCGATCTGATCGAGCCGGCGGTCACCCGCGTAAAGGAAAAGGGGGTAAAGTACAGCTACATCTTTCCAAAGGACGTCATCATACCAAAGGGCAGAAAAGAACTTTTGAAAAAGCTTGGTCACAACGAGCTCTTGAACAAGGGTGCCATAGAGCGCAGGATGGTCGAAAGCGTGCAAGTGGCGGTGATCCTGAACGAAAAGCAGGCAGCAGTCCTCTTTCCAACCCAAAAGGGTGAGACTGACATGAACATCATATTCTACAGCTCCGATCCTGTATTCCACGAGTGGTGCCTTGACTACTTCCGCTACCGGTGGTACGGCTCTGAGATCTTTGACGAAAGCAAGCTGAAAGAAATCTAGCTAGCTATAGCTCTACTTCATCCAGTCGATGGGAATGTCCTGGTACACGCCGTTTGGCAGTATGCGCCTTATAGAAATCGGGAGCGCCTTGGCGTCTATCTCTTCCACTGCAAGCATGATCGAGCTCTTGGCCTGTTCGGGCACCTTGATAAGCGGCGGCGCACCAAGCGACAGCTGGAGCGACCGCGAACCGGTTATCCTAGCGCGCTCAAAGCGCGTGAGCCATGGCGGGCCAATGAGCACCTTGTTTCCTTGGGGTTCTATCTCCTTAAGCTCGTACTCGACTTCTGGATAAGTGACAACCTCGTCGGCAGGCCGCGACGACTTTTTCGATGCGATCAATTCCTGCACCTGCTTTCTGGAAGCAGCGCCTTTCTTGTTCTTCTTCAGCGGTCTTGGTGCACTTGCCTTCTTGGTTTTAGCCTTGGCAGTAGTAGCGGGCTTTTTGGGTGCAGCAGATTTTTTTGAAGAATGTTTCACTACCAAGAATAATGGGAAAAATAAATGATATCTAATTAAATGTTTGCCCTAATTCGTTAAAACCTACACTGGGGACTATATTATTCTGACATTATTATGATACAGGATCTTGTATTTATGTTTCGCTGTATGTCCTCATGCCGTCGCGCTTCTTTTCCCTGTACTTGCCGCTGCCTTTTATGCTGCCCTTCCTTGCTGCCTTGGCCAATTTCCTGCGCTCCCTATATGATTTGGCCCTCTTTGCTCTGACCATACGTTATATTCTAATGCAAGGTCATTGCTCTTAAACAGAAAGAAACATTTTCATAATATGCAAAGTGCATCAGCTGTGATATGCAGCAGCCACCGGCCGGGTCAGTTTCCCGGTTCAAGCTGACGATCGAAATAGCCAACAAGGGCTCTGCATCGGCCGAGCTCGTGCGCCACTTGGCCCCGCTCACTTCAAACGCGATACTAAAGGCCTTACCGCTGCAGGACAGGATCCACAGGTACGCGGACAAGTTTGCCTACATCGAGACTGGCCTTGTCATCGGGGCAGAAAAGCAAAAGACACAATTTCGCCGTGGCGACCTTGCATACCTCACGACAAATGGCTCGATATGCGTGTTCTTGCAGGATGCGACCGTCCAGCCCATGAACCCGCTTGGCATAATAACAGGAAATATTGAAGTTGTCGAGTCGAGCCAGCCCGGCGACGTGATGGTTGTAAAAAAAGCCTGAGTTCACTGCTTGACCAGCTGGTAGACCTTGTGGCCACTGTAGCCGCCCACTGCTCTTATCGTGCCCTTTTGCTCAAGTGACTTGATGAATGCGTTGGCGACAGAGATTTTCACTCCAATGTTCCTTGCAAGCGCCTGCGTGGTTATCGACTTCATACCCTGCAAAGCCTTCATGCCTGCTGGCTCCTCAACCATTACGGCGAGCTTTTGCTTCTGCTGGGGCTTTGGCGCCTTCTTCTTTTCCTCAGAAGCCTGCTTGATCTCTGCTCCTCCCGGCCCAACTTGGGCAGTCTTGTCGGAAGAGCCAACCGGCTTTTTCTTGTTACCTCCCATGTCTTTGTTCCCTAGCTTGCAGCCCTTTAATATTCATTCAGATAAACTTTAAGCGCACAGGAAATAGAGCTGGGATACCTTGGACTTTGCGCCCATAGTGGAGACATTTGAGCAGATGGAGCAGACCTCTAGCAGGCTTGCGCTCACCGAATACCTCGTCGCCCTGTTGAGGAAGACGCCTCCTGACATCATCGACAAGGTGACCTACCTCATACAGGGCAAGCTGTACCCCGACTATGAAGGCATTGAGCTGGGGGTGGCAGAAAGAATGGTCATAAGGGCGATAGCGAGCTCATCGGGCAAAGACCAACTGCAGATAGAAAAGTTATACCAAAAGACGGGCGACCTAGGGGATGCGGCCGGCGAGGCAATGAAGTCAAAAAGCCAGTCCACTCTCTTTTCAGAGCCCATGACAGTTGAGCGGGTGTATTCTACATTTGACAGGGTCGCGCGCACCACTGGCCCGGGCTCGCAGGAAACCAAGCTGCGCCTTATAAGCAGCCTGCTCAACGACGCTACTGCTGCAGAAGGCCGCTACATCATAAAATTCGTCATGGGTCAGCTGCGGCTCGGGATAGCGGACTATACCGTGCTTGACGCGCTGGCAGTCGCGTTCACTGGCGACAAGGCAAACAGGCAGGTGCTTGAAAACGCATACAACGTTTCAAGCGACCTTGGCACAGTCGCCAGGCTGCTTGCCACAAAGGGACTTGATGCCGTCAAATCGATCAAGATAACCCTGTTCAAGCCAATTCGGCCGATGCTTGCCGAGCGCATCAGGACCGCGGAAGAAGCACTTGAGCGCATGGAGGGCAAGGCTGCAGTCGAGTACAAGCTGGACGGTGAGCGCGTGCAACTACACAAGGGCAAGCAGAACGTGGAACTATTTTCAAGGAGGCTGGAAAAGATAACCAGCCACTACCCAGACGTTGCTGAAGCCATCAAGTCGATAAAATCCGAAGTGATACTGGAAGGCGAGGTGGTTGCGATAAACGCGGAGACTGGGGATTATCTACCCTTTCAGGAACTGATGCACCGCCGGCGCAAATACGGTGTAGAGGAGGCGATGGAGAACTATCCCGTCGTCATGAACTTTTTTGATGTGTTGTATGTCGACGGAAAGAGCAAGACGGAACTGACCTACATGGAAAGAAGGAAGCTTCTCAAAAAGATAATCGATGCAGTCAAGGATGATAACAAGGTCAGGCTGATAGAGCAGACGATTGCGACCAAGCCGGAAGAGATCGACCGGTTCATGGCGGCTGCGATAGAGGATGGCTGCGAGGGAGTCATGATAAAGCAGTTGTCAAGCACGTACCGGGCAGGCGCAAGGGAGTACGCGTGGGTCAAGCTAAAGCGTGAATACCGCAGCGACCTTGCAGACACACTTGATCTGGTGGTCGTCGGTGCGCTACACGGAAGGGGCAGGCGCACAGGCAAGTACGGCGCGCTCCTCTTGGCTGCATACGACCAAAAGACAGACATGTTCCAGAGCGTCACCAAAGTGGGCACCGGCTTTACGGACGTGCACCTTGAGCAGTTCTACAATGAGCTCGAAAAACACATCATCAACCAGCGTCACGCCCGCGTCCAGACAGGAATGGACATGGATGTGTGGTTTGAGCCCAACATGGTGATCGAGGTAATTGCTTCCGAGATCACGCTCAGCCCGTCGCACGCCGCGGCATTGAATGCACTGAGGCCTGGCTATGGTCTTGCGCTCCGCTTTCCAAAGTTCACTGGGAAAATCCGCGACGACAAAAAGCCGGAGGACGCCACTGCCACCGAGGAGATTGTAGAGATGTACAGGAGGCAGCTGAAGGTGGCCGGGCCGTCATATGCAGCAGAGGCAGAAGGGGAAGAAGGCGGCTAGGGGACCGGATCCCGCCAAATACCAAGATTATCAGGACGACTGCGATTATGGCAGCTATTATCAGGAGGATCAGACTGGATCCCCTCGTACGGCAGTATCTTCTCCATTGCAACAAGCGCGACAGCAGGATGACAAGGACGATTGTAGCGAGAGCACATACACATACACCTTCTCAAAGGGTGCCCGTTTTAATCGGCTTGCGCGACATTGTATATGTTAGAAAAAGAAGAAGCTTGCAGACCGCGGGAGTTTGGGGTGTGGGAGAGAAGAAAGTTATGCGGTCTGCAATGGCTTATCTCTAGCACACCTTTTCTATAATTGACTAATAAAAGAAAGCGATGTCTTGTTCAGATAGATTTCATGCATTACTTCCTCTATAAAGAAACTACAGCGCCGTGCCCTTGCCCTCTTTTGCTCCGCCGACCTTTACTGGCTCGGTCGGGTCCTGCTTGTCCAGTGGCTGCTCGATGTTGTCTTCAGCGGTCTTTTTCGAGTCCTTGCTCCTGTCTTCTGGCCTTTCGCTCATGTATACTAGAACCGGCAACATAGATTAAGAAGGCTGCAAATCTGGAAATCATAGATGAAGATTTCAGAGCTGTGCAAAATGGTCGAGGACTCGATCCGCTCTGGCAGGTACCCGCTTGATACTGAGACCCAAAGGAAGCTTGCTCCTACGCTTCAGGTGATAAATAGGTCTGATGGGGAGGACCTAAAGAGAAGCAACAACATCGCTATAGAAACAAGGGTGCAGGACCTATACGTCGTCAGCAACTATGTCCACAACATACAGCACCTGCCCGGCGTCATCGAGCTGGATGTCATTGATTCGTTTAAGATGATATGCCGCAAGCTGGAAAGGCTCGATCATGGCATACAGATAAAGTGATCACGGCCGGTACAGCGAGTCGCCAGACCCTCTCATCCTGTCAAGCTCGCTGTCGATAGCGCCTGCGATCTCGTCGAGCTCTTCCATCCCCTTGAATTTCTGGTACGTCAGCTTTTCAAGCGAAACCAGCAGGCTCTTTGCCGACCTGTACTGCGGCACCTGCGGATCGTCGATCTCTGCGTACAGGCCGATCCCCTGTATGTTGTTCTTTTTCGCATAGCCAAGTATCAGGCCATTAAAGCCGGTTATCATCGACGAGCCGGGCGTGAGTTCTAGCCCAAGCCTTGCTATCTGGTCGGTCAGTTCACGAGAAGTGGTGGTTACAAGCGTCCTTGGGTTCTTGCCATAGTTTCTGTCGGTGTGGAATGCGCCCAGTGTGTAGACGAGCTGCACCGAGTACGACTTGGCAACGTCAATAACGTCCTGACAGAGCTCGTAGAGCTCCTGGTTTGTCTGGGGCTGGCCGACGCCACCGCCAAACACGATGATGCCGTTACCGTAGCGGTACTCCCACTGTTCCTGCTGAAAGTCGATATGGCCCCCCTTGTCCACGACGTAATTTGGGTACGGCGGCGAGACATAACGGAAGCACTTGGTATCGAGGCTTTTATTGATAAAATCAATCGCGATGCTGCCTACATTGCCCATGTCCTGCATGGCTGCAATCATTATCGGCTTGCTGACATCGGGCTCCTCGACCTTGACAAACTCCATGCACTTTCAATTGCATGACCGCGATAAAAAATGTTGATGTCTGTAAAGATTAAAAGCCGGCGTGCATGTTTTTCCATCTACCTTGCCTGAAGAAGAAATGATATCGGACGATCACAGGATTGCTATTGAAGGCTGGAAGGCGCGCAAGGACCAGCTGCACAAACAGCAGCTGTCGGTGATGGAAATAAATGACGAGGCTGAAAAAGTGAACCTTTTATCGCTTTCAAAGCAAAAAGGCGCAAAGTAAGTTGGACGGCAGAATTCTTCGGGTAATATCAAAACTTGACCGGCAGTCAAACATGGAGAGGAGCGGCAAGGCAAGGGTTCCAAGCGGCCAAGAAATGCTGGCAATCACGGCAGACACGGGCATGTTCTTTTCGATACTTCTTAAGGCGATCAAGGCCAAGCGCGTATTAGAAGTTGGCACGTCGGTCGGCTTTTCCACGCTCTGGTTTGCAGACGCCGTTGGCAAGAAAGGCAAAATCGTAACCATTGAAATGGATCCGCTGAAGGTGGCACATGCAGAGAAAAACTTCAAGCAGGCTGGCATTGAAAAACTGATAGAGATAAAGCAAGGTGTTGCCCTTGACGTGCTGCGCACGCTCAAATGCAGATTTGACTTTGTCCTGCTTGACGCTGACAAGGAAAATATTATCAAGTATTTTGATCTCATCCTGCCACTTGTACGAGTTGGAGGAATAATTGCTGCAGATAACATGCTGTTCCCGCCACATTATCGACCCATGATGAAAAAGTATGCGCGCCACGTACAAAGCAGGCGCAATGTCCAGTCAGTCACAGTGCCAATAGGCATGGGAGAAGAGGTCACGATCAAGCTAGAAGATTAGTGCATTTGATTGGTCTGCAGATAAAACAACAACTAGTAAAGAACTGATGCTATCTGAGCCAAAGTTCAAGGGTTGTGCTGATTTTCTAATAGTAAACAGTTATTTGATCAATTCAATAAAGGCTAACTACGATCCTTTTTACTTGTACAAACTAGCGTAGATCATGGCATCAAAAGACGCAAAATATGACCTCATAATAATCGGTGGCGGAGCGGCGGCCTTTAGCGCAGCTATCAAGGCCGATATGCATAATGTCAAAACTGCTTTGGTGGAGCGCGCTGCTTTGGGAGAAACATGCGTCAATGTAGGCTGTGTTCCAAGTAAGAACCTGCTTGGCACTGCCGAGATACTGCATTCTGTAAAAGAGCTGCCATATCCCTACATCCTCCCGTGTGACTCTGGCTTTGATTTTGCCAAGACTATATCCGACAAGGATCGCTTGGTCAGGTCTTTACGCAAGCAAAAATATCAAGACGTAGTTTCAGGGTTGAAAAATATAGAGTTAATCAAGGCAAGCGCAGCTTTTGTGTCAAAGAAAAGAATCAGGCTTGACAATGGCAGAACACTTGAAGCTGACAAGTTTATACTCGCTGCAGGGTCTTCGCCATCAGTTCCGCCATCCAAAGGTATAGACGAAGTTGACTATTTAACAAGTAATGAAGCATTATCGCTCAAAGCCGTCTTCAATGATCGTCATTGGCGGCAGGGCTTTGGGCTTGGAATTCGCACAAATGTATGCTAGGTTTGGTACTAAAGTTACTCTGCTACAGCGAAGCGACAGGATAATACCAGATCACGAACCAGAGATTTCAGATGCTTTGAGACATTTGATATCCACGGATGACCGAATTGATATTGTTACAGGCGTACAGGTAGATCAAGTGTACCAGAAAGACGGTTCAAAATATGTTAAAGCGTCAGTGGACACAGGAAAGAAAGTGCTGGTTTTTGAAGCTGAGCAGCTTTTAATGGCAACAGGGAGAAGGCCGAACACTGCTGTTGCATTTGGAAAATGCTGGCATCAAAACAAGAAAAGACGGGGTTGTCATAGTTAATTCAGAAATGCGTACGTCGGTGGAGCACATTTGGGCTGGTGGTGATGTAGTTGGTGAGCCAATGCTTGAGACATTGGCAGCAAAAGCAGGAGCAACTGCTGCCGAAAATGCTCTAGTGGGCAGCCACAAAAAGACAGGCCTGCTCACCGTGCCGTCGGCTATCTTTACCTCGCCCCGTTTGCCTTTGTTGGTCTGACGGAAGAAACTATGATGGCAAAGTACGGCTATTGTTCATGCAGAACTCTGCCAATGACAGAAGTGCCAAAAGCCTTGACAGTAAATGACACGAAAGGCTTGATAAAAATGGCAGTTGACCCAAAGAAAAACAACAGAATAGTCGGCGTGCACATTCTATCGGGTATTGCAGCCAACATGATTCATGAAGCAGTTATGGCTGTAAAATACCGGCTGACAATTGATTTGTGCTAAGAATAACAGAGCTGTAAAGGCTAACCGATGATATGACCGAATTAAACAGCTGGACCTTTGTTTCTGATCTCAGCTATCTCATGCAGCATCCTGTCAAGTTTTCTCTTTTGCCTGATCGCTTTGATCCCCTTCATCATGAGAGGGCTGGTTGCCATGCCGAGGAGCATGCCAACGATCATGTCAAACGAAATTATTCCAAGCATTATTGGCTCCATGCCTATGTTAGGGGTCAGATAGGATAAAAGATTTGTTCCAACTTGCGACGGCAAATGCTGGCTAGCTGCTGACCTGAGGGGCACTTATCGAGCTGCTGGTGACGAGCAGCTTGCCAAGGGATGTGAGCTTGGCCGATATCTTGCCCCTGTCACCCTTTTCCACTTCAAGCAGGCCCAGATCCGCAAGCCCTTTCGAGTCGCGCGAGCCCATCACGTGGTAGCTGAGCAGCGGCTTGCTGTAGCCGGATGCCTGTTCTAGCTGCTCCAAGCTTTCGATCGTCCCGCCCATGCCGTTGATCGCTTTCAGTATCCTTATCTTGGCTTCAGATATTATCTCGTTGTAGCTCAGCTTGAGCACCGGCATGAGGAGCGGCGCGCCCGACGCGTCCATGCCAAACGCCTTGATCCCGTTGATAAATGCAGCAGACAGTGCCGCGCAGCCGATCAGCTTGTCGCCGCAGCTCACGTTCATGAGCACCTGCTGGAACTCGCTTTTGTGGATGTTGATGATTTCACCGACTCTTTCCATAGTGTCCCTGATGACGTTTTCGCGGGCGATGACACTTATCATGACTGGCATCCCAAGGACCGTGCGGAGCTTTCTTGAAAATTCGTCGGCCTTTTGCTTGTCCGAGCTGTAGCATATGAGAACCAGCTTGTGCACCGGAAAGTTCCTGATGCCTGCAGCAATCCCTTCCTGACCCTCGCTTCCGAATGTTGCTATCTGGAGCGTAGTCATTTGCGTCATATCGAGGTGTAGTATCTTTATAATAATAAAATTAGCGTTCAACCGTTCAAGTTTTCCTTTAATAGAAAAATAAGGGGTGATTGAATCACTTGCTCATGTGTTCAAACACTGTTTGCTGGTCAAAGAACGGGCAGTTGACGACGTGCTTGCCCCCCATTGCCGGTTCGAGTGTTATCGAGCCGGTGGCCAGTGCTTTGTTGATGTCCGCTTGGGTTTCTAACACGCGCGCCTGAAAGGGATCCTTCCACGTGATGAAGCTTATCTTCCACATTGGGCTATAGTTTGCGTCATCAGGGTTTGCACCGCCGATTCCTGCCTGAAATCCCATTGGGCCGGTTCCGTTGATCCCGTTCATGAACTAGAACAGGTCTACCGCAACCGGGGTTGCCGCCAGCTTTTCGTCTGCAGCCACGAACGGGACGCCCATCATGGTGCCTGGCATTTCTGGCGTCGCGTCAGTCACGATGTAGTAGATGGTCTTGCCATCAGGCCCCCATCCTCTGTGCGCCACGAACGTGACAGTCATGTTTTCAGTGTCGATCCCTGTCACCTGCCCGCCCATGTACGGCGAGTCGTCGCTGATGCTGTCCCTGTCTTCCCTTATTGTAAGCGAGCCTCCGTTCCATTGGATAGCAGGCTGGTTTGCTATCACGCCTGTCTGGTTGATGACAAGGTGCCCCATCTCTTCATGTTCCATTACTTCTTCAACTGATTTGAGCTCTGTAGTAGCCGATTCGTCGGTCCACCTGATCAAGTTGACCTGCTGCAGTGGACTGTATCCTTCGTCTCCCGGCTTTGCGTTTGTCACCGAAAGCTGGAACCCTAGCGGCCCATTCCCTTCGATTCCGTTTTCAAATATGTACACCTGCCCGCGTGCGTCTAGCGGCGTCTGCGCAAGCAGCGGCGCATGGTTCACCTTGAACCCTGTCATGTTTGTCAGCTGAGCCGCAAGGTCTTTGTCTGACACGTCAGTCCCAATGAAAAATATCTCGTTTCCGTTCTCGTACCCCTTGATCAGTGGTATGTCCATGAGCACGCTTGCGCTTGACAGCTTGAGCACAGAGCCCAGTTCCGCGTTTGAAATGTTTTGCAGACTTGTAGTGTTTGCCGGAGTTTGTGTAAAAGATGGAATTGCTACTGCAGTTCCGGCGATGATGATGGTCACGGCAGCGGCTACAAGAATCAGCACTGTCTTGTTTGTCATTGAACAGTCGTCATGTTCATGCAGATAAAAGAAATCTCTCCAATCATTCAAGATTTACTGTAACTGTTGGACCTGTTTGGGCTTTACAATTGTAAAGCCTTGTCCCTATATAAAAGGAGATCCAAGGGATCGGCATGGCAAAGGATCCGGTTTGCGGCATGTTTGTGGAGGAAAAGCCCGACGCCATACAGCACACTGTAGATGGTAGGGAGTACTTTTTCTGCAGCACACAATGCCTGAATGAATTCACTGCTCCAGAGAAGGAGCTCAGAAAGCTAAAGATGGTTACTGCAGCCAGCATCGCCCTTACAATTCCGGTCGTGATTCTGACTTACATCATGTTCCTGCCAATAGAGGTTAATAATTTCATTCTGCTTGCACTTGCAACGCCCATCCAGTTCTGGGCAGGCTGGCGCTTTTACAAAGGGACATGGGACGCGGTCAAGGCAAGGGCCTCCAACATGGACACCCTAATAGCGATAGGCACCACTGCAGCCTACCTCTACAGCACGGTGGTGACGTTCCTGCCAACAGCGTTCCCGTTTGAAGGCGTGTACTTTGAGACTGCCGCCATAATCATCACGCTGATACTCATAGGCAGGCTGCTAGAGACGAGGACGAAGGAAAAGGCATCAAGCGCAGTGAGGAAGCTACTTGACCTACAGCCGAGGATGGCTCGGATAATCAAAGACGGAAAAGAGGAAGAGGTTCCAGTCGAGCAAGTGCATGAAGGCGACCTGTTCGTTGTAAGGCCGGGGGAGAGGATACCGACCGACGGGACGGTAACAGAAGGCATATCGTCTGTCGATGAATCGGCTGTCACGGGCGAATCGATACCTGTGGACAAGTCGGCCGGCTCTGAAATTATTGGGGCAACGATAAACAAGAGCGGCCTGCTAAAGGCCAGAGCCACCAAAGTAGGCCAAGATACGGTCTTGTCGCAGATCATTGCGCTGGTTGAGGAGGCAAGGACCGGCAAGGCACCGATGCAAAAGATGGCCGATCATGTGGCAAAGTACTTTGTCCCTGCCGTGGTGGCGGTAGCAGTCTCTTCGGCGCTGGCATGGTATTTCATAGGCGGCATAGGACTGACGTTTTCGCTCTTGGCGTTTGTGTCAGTCATTATCATTGCGTGCCCGTGCGCCCTTGGGATAGCGACGCCGGCGGCCCTGATGATGGGGGCAGGCAAGGGGGCAGAGAACGGCATCCTATTCAAGGGCGGAGAGCACCTAGAGATGGCAAGAAAGGTGAGGACTGTTGTCTTTGACAAGACCGGCACGCTGACAAAAGGCCAACCAGAAGTCACCGACATCATTACACTGTCAGACGTGGGCGAGCAGGAGCTGCTCAGGCTGGCCGCCATCGCAGAGTCGGGCTCTGAGCACCCGCTTGGACAGGCCGTGGTGAGGAAGGCAAAAGAGCAGGGCATCGTGGTTGCAGGTCCAGAATCGTTTGAAGCCGTTTCGGGGCACGGGCTGAGGGCAGGCTATGCCGGCCACACCATAATGATAGGCAACAGAAAAATGATGGCTGACAGCGGGATGGTAGTGGCAGAGCAAGTCAGTTCTGCCATGGGCAGGCTGGAGATAGAGGGCAAGACTGCCACACTGGTGTCGATAGACGGCAGGCTATCTGGCGTCATTGCCATGGCGGACACTGTCAAGGAAAACGCCCGGGAAGCAATCGATGCCTTGAAGCAGATGGGAATCGAGGTGATAATGCTGACAGGCGACAACGAAAGGACCGCCAAGGCCATAGCGACCAAGCTGGGCATTGACAGGGTCATAGCGCAGGTGCTTCCGCAGCAAAAGGAAGAAGTAATTGCTAAACTAAAATCAGAAGGCAGAGTCGTGGCGATGGTGGGCGATGGGATAAACGATGCCCCCGCGCTTGCAAGGGCTGACCTTGGGATAGCCATAGGCTCCGGGACGGACGTGGCAAAGGAGACTGGTGGGATTATCCTGATAAAGAACGACCTGCGCGACGTGGTATCCGCCTTTGAGCTTGGCAGGAAAACAGTGTCCAAGATAAAGCAGAACCTCTTCTGGGCGTTTGCATACAACACAGGGCTCATACCGGTGGCGGCAGGTGCGCTAGTGCCCTTCTTTGGGGCAGAGATGTATGGGTGGCTCCCGTTCCTGGCGGCAGGTGCGATGGCGATGAGCTCCGTCTCTGTGGTGAGCAATTCGCTATTGCTTGGAAGGTACAGGCCAAGCTTTGCGGCAACAAAACCAAGGAACGAACAGATCTATACAGACAAGGAACTAAAAGAAGTCTATACAGAAGCTAGGTAGCCAGCCTTACAAACTGGTAGCCCGAGTTCTGCAGCCTCTCTTTTATCTCCTCTTTTGTTATCAGCGCAGGGTCGTATTCTACAATGACGCTGTCTGTCATAAAGTTGATTTCTACCTTTTTGATGGCTTGGTTGCCCTTCAGCTGGTTTTCTACTATGGGCTTGCAGGTGGTGCAATACATACCAACCACCTTAAAGCGCGCCTTTTGCGTGCTAGTCATTACAACCTACCACTGGATGTTTGAAAAAATGAAGAGGCAAGTCATGCACCGGCCCGCTAGTAGCCATACTTTTTAGGATTTGCATCAAACTGGCTCTTGCAGGCTGCCGAGCAGAGATAGATCTTTTTGCCTGATTCTGACACGAACTTGGCCTTCTTCTCGTCCACCATCATGTTGCATACCGGATCTTTGAACATACACACAAGCTAGGGGCTATTGTTAGATAAAGGATATACTTTACAATTGTAAAGTCACTGGGTTTCAGTCATGGCAGTCTTGCGCCTTGCCCTTCCGCGTTCCAGCCAAGCCACAAACCCAATAAGGCCGGTGATGTAAATGAGCGCGGTGCCAGCGTTGACAAGAATGTCAGTCAGCGGCGATTCAAACAAAGTATGGATCCTCAAGTCTCCGTTCTGGATAAGCCTAGTGTAACAAGCTTCTAGATTGGAGTTACGTTTCTGTCCTAACAAATTCCCTGACCGCTTGCGCCTGTTCCCTGTATGCCCTGATCTTATGGGTCGCGCCGTCAGGGCACACGACAGTGACTGTTATAATATTTACTTCTGCGTCAGACGCAAACACTGCAGGCTGCACCTTTTGCACCTTGCAGTTTTTTGCAAGCAGTTCTGCGAGCTGCGCAACAGGGTCGGACATGGCTGGAATTAGTAGGCCGCCAGAGATAAACCTAGTTGAAACTTTATTACCAGTCTGCCCTTTGTGATAGGGGATGGCGACCCTCTCGATGAACGACAAGCTGATCCTCGTGCAGTATGCGATAGACAAGTACGACTCTGAAAACGTGCTGAAGGAAAAACTCAAGGACACCCTGTCGCCAAAGGAGATCGAGCGGGCGATAGACACCCTGATAGGCACACAAAAGGTACGCAGGATAGGCGCAGACGTGCTGCAGAACAACGTCAGCCACACCGGCGAGCTCCCAGAGCTGCCCGACCATCTAAAGCCTATTATCGAGAGCCTCTAATCTTACAGAAAATTCTATCCTATTATTTTATAAGCATCATCCTCCACATTTGTGTCTGCATTGCCTAACGCCGGGGATAGGGGCGCGCCAGACATTATCAGGAGCCCTACAGACGCTCACCAGTTATATGTTGACCTTGTAAACTCGGCCGGCAGCGAGATCATGCTGCTGTTGCCTCCTCCTCTGCCCTCCCCAGACCGGGCGAGCATGCTACATTCAATCTTTCAATCGCTTGAAGATGCCGCCAAGCGCGGCGTGCAGGTGCGGGTGCTAACCACTGCCTCTGTCAAGCTGCTGACTGCAAACACCAACAATGTTGCGGTCAGGTACATCCACCGTGAGGGTAGGGCAGAGATGCAGGAGATTTTGATAGTAGACAGGAAGGCCACATTGGAATATGGAATAATGAGGGACGGGCACGATGCCGTAAGCATCTACTCTTCAAGCCCTTCGGCCGCCATGCCTCTTGTCACGATGTTTGACAACCTCTGGGACCAGGCTGCGGCCTATGAAAAGTTCAGAGAAGCCGACCGCATGAAGGACGAATACATACAGAAGCAGCGGGAGCTGTACGACAAGCTGCGCGAAGCGGACAGGCTGAAAGACGAGTTTATCAACATCGCCGCGCACGAGCTCCGGACGCCCATCATGCCGATTCTTGGAGGGCTTGAGCTGATAGAGTCAAAGCTGGGCAACAACAGCTCGATAAAGGAAGAACTTGCGATCATTAGCCGCAACGCCGAGCGGCTGCTGAAATTGTCGGAGGACATACTGCAGGCAAGCAGGATAGAGACAGGCCGGCTCAGGCTGTACGTCGAGCAGGCGAACCTGAACACGCTGATCTCTGAGGTGATAGCGGATGTGGAGCAGAAATACAGACAGCAGCTCGCCAAGGTGCCTGATATAGAGACCGCTGATATACACTCACTCATCATGCACATCGTAGGCGAGCGGGTTGATAAAGAGGCCAGAAAGCCCATAATATTGTTTGAGCCCGGCGAGCCCATACTCATGGTCGAGTGCGACAGGGGCAAGATCGGAGAGGTGCTGTTCAACATCATCGACAACGCCATGAAGTTCATCGACGAGCGTGAAGGCAGCATCGTCGTTTCCACACACCTTTCTGGATCCAACGTGATAGTCAGCGTGAAGGACAACGGCAGGGGCATTGATCCGTCGATAAAGGACAAGATGTTTCAAAAATTCACGACAAGGTCGGAAAAAGGATCAGGTCTTGGACTGTTCATTGCAAAGAGCATAATAGAGGCCCACGGGGGCACCATATGGGCTGGCAATAACAGTGATGGCAAGGGCGCCACATTTGCATTCAGCCTGCCGGTGCGCTTCCGCCGGTCAGAGCCGCCTACGCCGGACCAGCTGCCGCAGATAACCGACAACCAGAGGACGATAAACCAGCTAAGGCGCGACGCGCTGGAAAAGATAGGCGCCATGAAAACGAGCCTAACAGAGGCTCGTGAAGAAGCCCTGCGCAAGAGGAACGAAGCCTTGGAGCGCTACCAGAAGCAGGTCGAGGAATCGAGGAATCTGATAAGGGCGCGGCAGCAATTCATCAACCAACAGATAAGCTACAAGAGGATGCGCCGCGAAGTGGACAGCAGGATCGAAAAGGGACTCGAAGGTCTCCAGCGCCTGATAGATGGCCTGAGGGAAAATATCATCGGGGACGAGACCATAGAAAAGATAGAGCTCCACCCAACATTGATAGATGCCATCAAGTACGAAGCAGGCAAGGTGACTGAATCTGAATTCTTTAAATCTCTGAGGAGGCAGCTTGCTACAAAATGACGCTCAACATTGCGGTTCATTCATTCAAGGGAGGCACTGGCAAGAGCACGATCACCGCAAACTTGGCCGTGCTGCTTGCGCTTGAAGGCAGGCGCGTCGGGGTGCTTGACCTCGACCTAGCCGGGCCCGGCCTCCACGTGCTCTTTGAAATGAAGCCTGACGAGATAAAGCACACCCTTAATGACTATTTGCTGGGCCTGTGCTCTTCAGAGGATATTGCGATAGACCTGACCGAAAAGATGAACTTGAAGCAGGGCAGCCTGGTGTTCGTCCCGGCCAGCTTCAAGGCAGAGGACATCATCAAGGTGCTTTCCAAGGGGTACGAGATCGGGATGTTCCGAGATGCGCTGGCCGTGATCTCGCGCCTGCACCGCCTTGACTACATGATAATAGACACACACCCCGGCATCGAAAAGTCGACGCTCGTGTCGATGGGCATCTGCGACATGAACATCATAATATCGAGGATGGACAGCCAGGACATTTTTGGGACCGGCGTCATGCTCGAAGTCACGCGGGTGCTTGAAAAGCCCCAGATCCTGATCGCAAACATGATACCTCCGGGCGTAGACAAGGAAAAGGTCAGGGCGAGGCTTGAAACGCTTTTTAACGCCAAGGTCATTACGGCGATTCCGTTCTACACCGAGATCCTGCGTGCCCTGTCGTCAGAAGTGTTTGTGCTGAAAAACCCCAATCACGACTTTTCAACAGCACTCCGGCCTGCGATAGAGGCTCTAGAGGTAAAGGCTAATCTGCCATAACAATCTTCTAGTACAAACTACTGTTTTGGCCAGAAGACTTATCTACTCAACTATTCTAGATTCCAAATAGTGAATAATTGAATGTCACAGCAGCAAAGTTTCAGGCCGATTCTCTCTATCTTCGACTTGCTTGACCGCGTGCTTGACAAGGGCCTTGTGATCGACGCGAACCTTTCAGTTTCGCTAGTAGGAATCGAGATACTCGTCGTAAGGGCAAGAATCGTCGTGGCAGGCGTGGACACGTTCCTCCGGTATGCAGCCGCGCTCGGATTGGCCGGACCGCCTGCACTGGTGGCAGCCCAAACATCGACTGGTAAATAACAAAGAAAAAACAGTTGATCGGGTTTGGCCGTCTGCATTGTATGTGGCAAGTATGAGGAAGTAGGCCTGAAAGGTGCGATGGGTAACGGGTGGGTCTTTACAAGGTGCCCTGAATGCCAGCGCGGGACGCCTTTTGACATCGCCGCCATGCACCTTACCAAGTCCATACCGGAGCACTACCTTGAGGGTTTCTGCCCAAAGCACTGGTTTAAGGACAGTGGCATCTGCTCATATTGCAAGATAAGGCGTGGGACGTTGGGGCTAGGTGAAGACCTTGCTTAGCAGCAATCGGCACGAGCTGCCAGCAAGGCAACTGAGCCTTTTCGACTTGCTTGACAGAATTCTTGACAAGGGCGTCGTGATCAACGGCGACATCACCGTCGCCTTTGCTGGCGTCGACCTGCTTTCGCTCAAAGTAAATCTTGTGATAGCGTCGCTTGAAACGGCCAAGCGCTACGGCATAGAGCTGCCGTGGGAAAAGTGGGCAAGGGAAAAGGCTGAGTTGGAAAAGAAAGAGAAAAAGATTGTTGGAGGAGGTGGCAAGAAAGAGCTTGGATACCAGTAGCGTTGATAGCAACAATAACAACAACATTTTGCTTGCACTTGAAAAAAAGCCTGAGGGGCCGGACGCTGAAAAGCTGCAGCACGGCTTGGCAAAGCTGGTGCTAACGCTTGTTCAGACTATGACTGATATCCTTGAGAGGCAGGCTGTCAGAAGGGTCGAATCCGGTACCCTGACAGCCGAGGAGGTGGAGAGGCTCGGGCTTGCGTTTATGCAGATAAGGGAGAGGACAGCCGACATTGCAGACAAGTTTGGAGTCAAGCCTGAGGAGCTTAGCATAAGGTTCCAACAGCAGTCGGAAAACCAAAGGCAGGTGACGATTGTTGACGTGGTTGACAAGCTCATAGATCAGGGGACTGTGATCGCCGGCGATGTGACTCTTGCGGTGGCTGGCGTCGACCTTGCAACCCTACGGCTGCTCGCCACGCTGACCGCAAAGAAATAGTGATGGAGAGATGGTGGACGGCAGATACATCTATTGCATCATAGATTGGGAAGAGAAAAGACCGATCGGCAACTTTGGCAACATCGGCATCGGGGAAAACACTGTCTACACCATCTACTACAAGGACATTGCAGCAGTGGTCAGCACAATCCCGTTCAAACAGATGGAATCTAACTTGAACGACATTGTTGCGCATCAGCGAGTGGTCGAGGCTGCGCGGGAAGCCAATACGGTGCTCCCAGTCAGGTTCGGGGTGATACTGAAAAACGAAGCAGGGATAAAGAAACTCCTTGCCAGCTCGTACAAGGACTACCATGCCAAGCTGACAAGCCTCCGGGGCAAGGACGAGATAGGGATCAAGGTGCTTCTCAACAAGTCGAGCCTGAAAAAGATCAGGGAGCAGGCCGAGCAGTCTTCTGAGGAGATAAGGAAGATAAAGCAAGAGATCTCATCTGCTAAGCCCGGCACGTCATACTTTTTGAAGCTGAGGCTGGAAGACGCCGTAAAAAATGAGACGCTGATGAAGATAGACAAGATGGTTGGCGAGATAAACGACTCGCTTGCAGAGGTGGCAGTCGACAAGCGACTACTGAAAAATGACGTTGCCGAGATCGTGCTAAACGCAGCATACCTTGTAGAAAGGAACAAAATACAGATCTTTGACGCCAAGGTAAAAGAGCTGAGAGAGAGGTTTGAAAAGGAGGGAATAATGACACTGCACCGGAGCGGGCCTTGGGCGCCGTACTCATTCTGTTGATGTGGCATGATACTGGAACTCATTATCATGAAACTGACGCTTGACGCAATATTGCAGCATTGCAATAGCCTAGCCTACGAGCAGGAGGTACGCGAGGAGGCGAGGGTGCTCAAGGCAAGGCTGCTAAAGCTGATGTCAGACTATGAAGCCGGTGTCATCGACCAAAAGATATACTCTACGCAAGAAGCCGAGATCATGGCGAGCCTGAGCAAGCTAACTCAACAGGTAAACAATAAGAGTAAAACCCAGTCGTTCAACACCGGGTTAGGTCTGTGATGATGACGACAGCGGCAGGCTGAATGCAAATGTGGCGCCCTTGCCATCGCTGTTGTTTGTACACCAGATTCTTCCATCATGCGCCTCTATTATGCTTCTTGAGATGAACAACCCAAGGCCGGTCCCCTTGTCCGACTTGCTGGCAAACTTGCTAAAGAGCCGCGGCATAATGTCGCTGTCGATACCACTGCCCGTGTCCTGAACGCTCACAACGGCCTGGCCGTTCTTGTTTTCAGTCGACACCGTAATCGTGCCCCGCTTGGTGAACTTGGCCGCGTTATCAAGCAAGTTTGATATGACCTGAGTTATCCTGCCCCTGTCGGCGTGCACGTAGATATCGGTCGGCTCGTACACGAACTCGATTCTGCCATCAGGCAGCTGGTTCTTGGCATCCTGTATTGCGCCAAGTATCACGTCTTTGAGGTTGAACCTTTCTTTGTCGATCTTGAATGCCTCGCTTTCTATCCTTGTAACATCCAGTATGTCGCTTGTCAGCCGCTGGAGCCGGACAGAGTTGCGGTATATTGCCCTGATCATCTCGTCCCTGTCCTCTGGGCTCATCTGCAGGAGCTCTGCATACCCCAGGATCGCCTGCGTCGGGGTCCGGAGCTCGTGCGCGGCGACATTGATGAATTCCTTTTGCAGCCTATCATGCACCTTGAGCTGCTCGTTGGCAGCGGCGAGGGAATCGTACGATCTCTTTAGTTCGTCGGTCTTTAATTTCAGCTCCGACGTTCTTGCGGCAACCACTCTTTCCAGCCTAGAGTTCCATGCCAGCACAAGCGCCGCTACGCCAATGGCTGCAACTCCAATCACGATCACCATGACGGAGCTAAAGTCCCTCTGTTGGTCTGCCAGAGCTCTGACGTTGTCGGCAAACTGGTGTGGCGTCACCACATAAAGAGTGCCAAACTGCTCACCCCCGATAATTATGGGCTCGTACGCTATGCTGTATGTGGCGTTTCCGACAGTAAAGTCCTGTATGCCCGATTGCCCCTGAAGCGACTCGGTCAGGAACCTGTTAAAAGAATCCTTCAGCCCCGGCAGCAGGAGCGACTGGAATTCTGGGCCAAAAACGTCTTTGCCTATTAACTCGCTTGACTCAGAATATAATATCATGCCGCTTCTGTCTGTCATGCCCACCGAGCTCTGCGTTTCTGGCGACAGCTGGTCCTGGAGCGACATCCCAAAGGTGTCAACCCTTATCCCTGCCACGGCTGCCCCTATGAATTCTCCACTCGTGCCAAGGATTGGATAGGATATGTATATTCTTGTAATGTTGTCATTAGAATCTATGGCGCTGCTGTAGTAAGCGCCGTCCTGCCTGTTCCTTGCTTCAATGAAATACGCTCTCTGGCTCAGGTCCGTTCCCCTGAACTGCTCGTAGGCTGTCTGGTTTATGTTGCTGAGCCATACGATCCTGCCTTCGCCGTCAAGCCACATGTAAAAATTTGTCAGGTTGGCGGTAGAATCCTGAGCAGCATTGAATAGCGCCTGTCCGCGCTCAAATTCGTTGCTCTGCACCGAGCGGGCCTTGGAGATCACTTCGAGATTTGACGTGACAGAATCCAGCCTGTGCACCAGCACGCTTTCAAGGTCGTTCACTTGGATCCTTGCGTTTGACCTGACATTGTCGCTGGCGATCTTTAGTATCTCGTTTGCGGTGAAATTCGAATACTGGAACGATGCCAACGACAGCGACACTGCAATCGCGCCCGTCAAAACCAGCAATGCGATGCTGTTTTTTGAAAATGTCCTCTTGCTGCTCACGTGCAATCATCAACCCCTGTAGACGTAAATAAATTCGACCTTATGCTTCTTTATAGAAGATTTTACTTAATCCTGTTTATATAGAATAGAGTCTTGTGCATAGAATGAAGTAATGGAGAAGCCAACGGTGCTAGTCTGCGATGACGAAGCAGACCTGCTCACCATGTATGCCGCAGCACTGAAAAAACATTACAACGTGCTGACTGCCAGCTCAGGCAGGGCATGCATAGAAAAATACACGGATCACATGCTGCGGAGCAAAAACATCAACGTTGTACTGCTTGATTATCGGCTTGGAGATAGCACTGGCGATGACATTGCCTGCAAGATACGCGATCTGGGCAACGCAAGAACGATCCTGCTGAGCGCGTATGATCTTGAGAGGGAGAAGGTGGATGAGCTAAAGTCAAATAACTGTATCGTGGATATCATGATCAAGCCGGTGAGCATGAGAGTATTGCTGGACAGAGTGCAGAAGGCTCTAAACTGACGCGATGCATTCTGACAGTATTCTTGCTGCAAGCGCGGCAGTCATGCCATTTACGTCATAATCTGGAGTAAGTTCTACGATGTCGATCCCGATGACGTTCCCGCCGCTTATGATGCTGTTAAGCAGGTAGATCAGGTCGATGGCTGCAAGCCCGGCAGGCGAGGGAACTGAAACCCCAGGGGCAGACGCCGGGTCGACACAGTCAAGGTCCACTGAAATGTATGTCTTGGATCCTGCAGTGCGCGTCTTTATCATCTGCGCTACTCTTTTTACCCCAAGCTCGACCACGTCCAGCGGGTTTACGATCTTTAACCCCGCGACCTTTGCATTTTCAATCTCTTCCGGCTCTGCTGCCCTGGTTCCTATCAGCACGCTCTTGCGCAGGTTGAGTGATTGCGCAGAATCAGTCAGTACCGACCCGTAATAGTTCCTTGTGGACGACACAAAGTCGGGATGGGCATCAAAATACAAAAGCGAGAGCTTTTTACCAAGGGCGCCTGACGCCGCATGCAGCGTTTCTGTGGTGAGCGAGTGGTCTCCTCCTATCATTACCGGCAGCTTGCCGCGTGAAACAATGTCTGAAACCATCTTGCGCAGCTCTTGCTTGCTTGCGACGTTTCCTGCATCAAATATGCGCTTGTGCTCAAACGTTCCACGCATTGGGAACGTCGGGATCCGCTTGCCACCGCGCTCGAAAAATTCAGACTCGTTTGAAGCTATCCTCAGAACGTCTGGCGCCCTGCTGGTGCCCTTGCGCTTGGCGTGCGACTTGGACTCGTCAGGTACGCCTATCACGATAATGTCTGCGTCTTCTATCTTGTCCGTATTGGACCGCTGGAGCCGAACCACGCATAGCAATCAGGGGTAGCCTGCTTTTAACCATAGCCTGCTTGTGACCAATAAGATTTTATTGAAAAGAATGCTGCCTACCCTCACCATGTCTACCATGAAGTACATTCAGCTTGAACCACAGGGCGACATTGCAATAGTGAGGATAAACAGGCCGGAGGCGCTGAACGCCATGAACGTCGATGTGATAGCCGAACTTTCAAAGACTATTGACATCCTTGTAGCTGACGAAAGCGTCAAGGTTGTCATTATCACCGGCGCCGGCGAGCGCTCTTTCTGCGCGGGCGCCGACATTTCCTACATGGTCAACATCGAGCCGATGCAGGCGGAACGGTACGCGACTTCAGCTCAGGCTGTGATTAACAAGATAGAACGGCTAGAAAAGCCGGTCATTGCGGCAGTCAATGGCTTTGCGCTTGGTGGAGGCTGCGAGCTTGCGATGGCGTGCGACATACGCATAGCGTCAAGCAACGCCAAAATCGGGCAGCCCGAAGTCACGATAGGCATCCCTCCTGGGTGGGGCGGAACCCAGCGCCTCATGCGGCTTGTGGGGCCGGCAAAGGCAAAGGAGATGATATTCACAGGGAAAATGATAACCGCAGACGAAGCCCACCAGATCGGGCTTGTCAACAAGGTCGTGAGTCTGGGACCTGACGACAAGGTGCCGCCAGAAGTAAAGGGTGATCCTGCCAAGGAGAAGGAAAGGGCCGCCGAAGTGGCAAAAATATTGAACAAGAAGCTGATGGACGAGTGCCTTGCTCTTGCAAAAGAGATAACAAAGAACAGCTTTGTAGCGGTCAAGGTAAGCAAGATGTTGATAAACAGGGGAATGGACTCAGACCTTGAGACGGGGCTGAGGCTGGAGATCTACGGCTGGGCGCTCTGCTTTGCCCACGAAGACCGGCAAAAAATGATGTCTGCATTTCTCAACAAGGGCAAAAAGTAACCGTACTACGCCAGACGGGCGCCACTGCTTGGCCGGCATACAAACGTCCTGCTCTTTACGCCGGCTTCCTCAAACCCTTTTGCCATTGCTGCGGCCACCATGTTTGCATTCTTGCAGGTCTTCAAGAAAGCGATCATTGAAGGTCCTGCCCCGCTTATGGTCACGGCAAGCGCGCCTGCAGACATCGCGTTCTGCTTCACACTGTCATAGCCGGGGATCAGGTGCTTCCTTACAGGCTCGACAATGACATCGTCGATACCCCTTGCTATCATTTCTACGTCCTTTAGCGCAAATCCTGCAACGATTGTGGCCGCGCCGGAAACGTTGTGTACGACGCTCTTGAGCGGCACGTCCTTTGGAAGGATGCTCCTTGCGACTTCGGTCTTTTTTTCAGGCACCTGCATGGAGAGCGGCACGGCCACCACAAGAAAGAGGTCTCTCGGCGGCTCGATCCTGATAAACTGGCCCTTGGATCCGATCACGAACCCTCCAAGCAACGAGGCAGAGACGTTGTCATAATGCTTTATGCCTGCGCTTGCAATCTCGCCTTCTGCCGCATATTCTACAAGCCTGTTCCTATCGATCTTCAAGTTGTAAAGCGCGTTGAATGCTATCGCGGCTGCAGCTGCCGAAGCTGCGCTTGAGCCTATGCCATAGCCGGCCGGCACGCCCTTTGTGACTTGTACCTCGATATCGTCGCCGATATGGAAATCGCGCATCATGCTCTTTACCACCAAGCCGGCAGAGTTGGATTCGGCTACGGCTGGGATCGCCTGATCGCTGCTCTTGATCGTTATTTTTCTATCGCCTGCTGTTGATGATGCCTTTATCACGACCTTGTCTTTGAGCGCGTCCAGCGCAAGGCCAAACACGTCGTAGCCGGGGCCGAGATTTGCAGTGGAGCAAGGCGCAACGGCTGTCCGGGACTTCGCAGCCATCCTAGCCATCCTCTCCAAGATTAAGAGTTCGCGCAAGCGCGGCTGCGAGGTTGATCATGCCATTCATCGTGAGGCTTGAAACCGCGACTAGGCCGGGGGCAAATCCTCCCTTGCTCATACTGCGCGCCAAGTCCTTGCTGAGAAGTGAGTACTCGGCGTCCTTCTCACCTTCAAGTGCATGCTCTAGCGCAGTATGCGAGCCGGCCCAGTCCATGATGTTCTTTAGCTTTTCAATCACAAGGTCGCGCTTTGTAAGTACATTTATCTGCGCGGTCTTTAGCCGCAGCTTGACCGACGAAGCAAGGAGCGATATGGACACAAAGTTGATCGGGGACGAAACGAGCATCCCGTCAAACGCAAATATCGTGGCTTTGTTGTCTGCGTGCATGCTGGCCACAAAATACGGGCCGCTTGCCCGAAATGCAAACAGCTCTATCTGACCAGGCGTGTCGACGATGACATAGTCGGGGTTCAGCTCGTCGATCTCGTTCTGGATCTCGTCGATCTTGGTGGCTATCATGTCGCTTGCCATGACAAGCGAGCCATTGGGGCCGAGGCCATAGCTTTCCATAATGGTGGCAATATCAATATGGTCGCGGACGTCCACGTCAGGGTCGTACGGCAGGCTGGCCGCACCGGGGTCAAGGTTGAGCGCGATCGGGTACGCATTGTTGTCCCTGTACCACTGGATCAGCCTAGACGTCAGGAGCGATTTTCCCGACCCGGCCGTGCCCGTGATGAATATCGCGTTCACTGTCATCAAAGGAGCATGAGGATGGCGTATATCTGCTTTACACTATTATAGTACCGCACCGCATGAAGATTCGTTATATTTGAACTGGCGACTTGTTGCCATCCCTGTGAGCATAGTGCCTTTCATTATACTCTTCCTTACTACCAATGTCTCGCCGCAGGATGTCTTTGCCGTGGGGCTCGTGCCTTTTGCGGCTTCGGCTGCGGCAGAGATCGCCCGGTTCATGCTCCAGGCTGTGCGCTTCAAGTACTTTATCAAGCGCTTCATCGGCTACGATGTCAGTTCCACGGGCAAGACCATATCTGCAAGGCTGGCTGGAGAATTTGTGACACAGACCACCCCGTCATACGTTGGAGGGGAATTCGTCAGGATAGCGTGGCTGTCAAGGAACGGCGTGCCTGCTGGCAAGGCGGCATGGGTGGCAACCATGGAGATAATCGCGGATGTCTTTGTAGGCTCGATGCTTGCATTTATCGCAGGCGCATTTGCGATCTACAAGGGCGGGAGCGTAGCAGGCATCGGGATCATTCTAGTAACGATCCCGACGTTTGCAGTGTGGCTTGCGGTGGTGCTGTTCTCGGCAAAGCGCAACCTGCGCCTACCTTCATTTTCGCAGAGGCTGGCAGAGAAATTCCTTTCAAAAGAGAAAGCCGAGAACCTAGTCAACACCACAAACACTGCCATAGCCGACCTGTGTAAGATGAGCCGGGAAAACTTTAACTCAAAAAAGGCGATCAGGACGTTTGCAATTGGAATGGCGATAACCTTCATGGCGTTCGTCTTCCACGGGCTGTCATTCATGGTGCTGGCAAACACTGCAGAAAACATCGGGTTTTTTGATTCGCTCATGGCTACATCGGCGTCAGTCGCCGTGGCCAGCCTTCCAATAACGATAGGAGGCTCGGGTCTTGCAGAGCTTGGGATCTGGGCCTATATTTCAAACCTCAGCGGGATACCGGAGCTGGGCGACGTGGTGAGTGACCCACGATTGAACGTGATAATCGCATGGCGCATTGCGACATACCACGTGCCGCTTGTCATCATGTGGGTCGCCATAATGCGGCTTGCTTTGGGTAAGGTTTCAACCACGAGCCTAGGTCAGCCGGCTGCCGGGAACAGTCCTGGCAGCAAGCCAGAAGATGGCAATGCGGCAAGATAAAAAAGGGACTACTATGCAGTGATTTATTAGATTTGTAGGCAGGCAGATGACGGCTATATCGTTAGTCTTCCTCGTCACCATCTTCAGACGAGGATGCGGCTGCTGGCAGGTCCGACTCGACATCCATCAGCTGGAGCTCCTGCAGCTCGAAACGGTAGATCGCCTTCATGTCAAGGTCAAACTTGGTCTTGAGTAGCTCAACTACCTTGGCGCTTAGAGGCGCAGTGAACACCTTTACCTTGAACTCGTATACAAAACCCTTCATGAAATCAGATATCTTCATGGACTTCGGAACATCGAGGCCTTCAACGATCGTCCTGCCATCGGGCATCGGCTCGTACACCTGTATGTCGACTTTAAAGTCGCTCTCGTAAATATCGAGGATATATCCTGTCCTTGTAATCGTCTCGGGCTTGCCGAACTGAGCAGACTTTATCTCGTCCTCTGCCCACTTTGGCAGGCCCTCTTCCTGAGATCCGCCTTCGCTTTTCGCCGCCTTCGTCCTTCCCATTATACCTCTAGCGTGTATGTATTGCATTTAATAGCTTTTCCAATTTAGTTCTATAAGCAGCGAACGCATGTCTACAAAATATTACCACTTGGTTATTCAATTATGACATTTCTATTTAACGCCGTTTCCTTTTGCTAGTTGGCATGACGAGCTTCAGCAGCAACTGGGTAAAGGACAATAAGCCGAATATGTCTGAGAGGATCAAGCAGAACATCGGTCCTCAGCAACCACTGAAACCGAGAATCGAACTTGCAAAGAACAAGATACAAGCACAGAACCAAAAACTAGAGACGATTTTGGAAAAACTACGAAGCAAAGAAAAGTCACTCTTCAATCAAGTAGTTTCCGCTCTTCAGAGACATGACACTCAACATGGCAAGATGCTATCAAATGAGATCGCCCAAGTAAGAAAGACGATCAAAATGATCTCGCAACTAAAGATGGCACTGGAACAGATACAGCTCAGGTTGGAATCCACTATCGACCTTGGAGACGTGATGGTAGCAATAGGTCCGGCGATGGGTGCACTGACGAGAGTAAGGTCAGGACTTGCAGGCGTGATGCCAGAAGTAGACAGGGAACTGGGAGAGATCAACGGAGTGTTCAGCGATATCATGATGAGCGCAGGAAGCATGAGCAACACCTCGTTCGCCTTTGACGCAAGCGGCGAAGAAGTGGACAGGATACTCGCAGAGGCAGGCGCGGTGGCAGAACAGAGAATGACCGACAGCTTTCCAGACGTGCCTATCGGGTCCTCAAGCACCCGCACAGGAACTACTACTACAAGCGAGAACGCACAGTTCTAGAAAGCATCCTCATATCCTTTTTTCCTTTCTTTATTTTCATTCTAGCAATTTTCCTAACGACTGGTATACTGCATCCTTGCTTTTTCATGGCCGAATCGATCCTTACATCCCAGAAACTTCTTAGCTTTTCCGGAGGATGGACGCACCTGACAATCTTGCAGCAGACATCTTCCGCAGAGGCAGTGGAACGCCTGCTCCGGGCTGTCGTGGAAAAGCCTGTAGCCGTACGTCGCCTCTTCTCCTCTGGCAAACTATTATGTCAAATCCGCGGCCAAAGTATGTTGGCGTTGCACGAATGGTTAAAGTAGATAATTTCGTCGCAGGGAACAAGGTACGAGCCGTCAGCTTTTGTATATCCGTATTTTTGCACAAAGGCCTTCTCTTCTTCTGCCAGCAAGTCGTCCTTTGAAATCCTCTTGCACTGCTTGCATTCAAAAAAGACTATGGTGCCTTTTGGCACCAGTTCTTTTGCAAAAAGCCCTTTGCCTTTGTCTCTGGTTTCCCCGACTTCAAAAAATCTGGCTAGCATCCATCACACGGTCTTGCTCTTTTGCCTATCTTACCGTAACAGACTTTGCCAAGTTCCTCGGGTAGTCTGGGTCCGCGTTCTTGGCAAGCGCCAGCTGGTAAGCCAGTATCTGCAGCGGTATCACTTCGACTATCGGGTAGTATGCCTCCTCCTTGAGGTGCGGTATCTCGATCCAATAGTCATAGACATCGTCCTTGCGGTCTGAGATGCCAATGACCGTTGCGCCTCTGGCCTTTATTTCGTGCGCGTTTGAAATCGTGTCGTTGAATGTGGCGTCGCGCGGGTTTATCATTATGACAAACGTGTTCTTTTCCATGAGCGCAAGCGGCCCGTGCTTTAGCTCGCCTGCCGCGATGCCTTCAGCATGGACATAGGCAAGCTCTTTGAGCTTGAGCGCGCCTTCAAGTGCGATTGGGTAATGGAGCGATCTGCCAAGCAGGTAAATGTCAGACGCGTCCTTCATCTGCTCTGCAACCTTTATGATGCTTGCTTGGTTGGCGATAATGTTCTCGACCGCCACTGCAAACTCGGCCTTTTCAGTCTCTAGGCAGTTCTTGCATAGCCTGTCTGTGACGTTGTAGATGAGCGCCAACTGGCCTGTAAAGCTCTTTGTTGCTGCAACTCCGATCTCTGGCCCGCAGTTTGTCGACAGATACGCATCGCTTGCCCTTGCAAGCGAAGACGTTGTAACATTAACTATTGAAAGTACATTGGCCCCTTGGTTCTTTGCGAGCCTGACAGAATCCAAAACGTCCGCGGTTTCGCCACTCTGCGAAATCGCTACCAGCACCGAATTGCTGTCCATAGACGCAAGCGCGTACTGCGATTCGCTCGACATCACAGTTTCAGCCCTTATCTTGCCAAAGCGTGCCAGCATATGTTTGAAGATGAGCGCAGAGTGGTAGCTCGTGCCGCTGCCCGTGATATAGATGTCCTTTGCACTAGCAAGGATATTGCAGAACTTTTCCATTGTCGCCTCGTCCTGCCTGCCGGCGTGCACAACAGTCAGCCTCTGGTCGTTTATCTCCTTGAGGGTATAGTGCGCGTACTTGCCCTTGTCGATGTCGCCCAACTCCCACGCCACCTGCGTTATTGGATGCGCGATGGGCCTGCCTTCAAAATCAAAGATCTCTAGTTTTGAATTGTCGACGATGCAAATGTCGCCATTTTCAAGGAATATCGCCTTGTCAGTATACTGCAGAAAGCCCAACACGTCGCTCGAGACAAAGTAGCCGTCGTTTGCGACGCCGATGACAAGCGGCTCTTCGTACCTTGCCCCGCATATGGTGCCGTCCTGAAAGACCGCGACAAAGGCATAGTTGCCCTTGAGCCTCTTACAGGTATCGATCATTGCCTGCTTGATGTTGTTGCCACTGCTAAAGTGGATTTCAAGAAGGTGGGCGATCACTTCACTGTCGGTTTCACTTGCAAAAGTGTGGCCCACCTCGATCAACTCCTGTTTGAGCTCTTTATAATTTTCAATAATGCCATTGTGGACAACTGCAATGTTGTTCTTGCAGGCAGAATGCGGGTGGGCGTTTTTGTCAGTCACTCCGCCGTGCGTGGCCCACCGGGTGTGCCCGATGCCAATCTTGCCGGACATCTGGTCGATGTTCAGGTTTCTGTTAACTTCGATAACCTTGCCCGTGCCCTTGCGAACCAGAATGTTGCCGCTGTCAAACGTGGCGACCCCGACGCTATCATAACCTCTGTATTCCATCCTCTTGAGGCTGTCAACCAGTATTGGGGCGGCAGCGTTCTTGCCTTTGTATCCTATAATCGAGCACATCGAACAAAAGCAGCCCGGTCGTGCTTTTAAGTACTATTGAACTTGGAAAACTACCATTCAATAATATTTTATAATGGTCCATGCACGCTCAACCAAATATAGCTTTGTACCGCTACATAACGTTATATAGTGGTATGCAGGAATTGATAGCTGTTGGAAAAGAAGCTCATTTCAGAAAGCGACGGGCAGGCGTCGGCCAAAAAGATCGTAGTGTTCCGAGACGTGGAGCGGATGCGTGTGCTCTCAAACCCTGTGGCGTGGCGCATAATGGAGCTGCTTTCAAGAGGACCGATGTACCCGGCGCAGGTTGCAAAAGAATTAAAGATCTATGAGCAGAGCGCATATTACTACATACGCAAGCTGGTCAGCATCGGCGCCGTCCAAGAGGTCGGCAGAAACTTTGTCAGGGGAGGAACCGCCCGGCTCTATCAGGCGTCAAGCCCATCGTTTGGGATAGAGATGGACTGGGGCGAAACAAAACTTGGATCGATGCCGGCAGGCGGGCACCCTAGCACTTCAAGATTCTTTGAAAACTTTGTTGCAGGCAGGGAGTTCAAAGGGCTCATTGTGGTGGGCGCGCCCGACCCGCACGGTCCGTACAAGTCCTCTGCAAGGGACGGGCACTATGCGGTGCACCTTGCCTTCTTTCTGGGCCACATCACAAGCGCTGTCCCCTCAGAGTTTGTGGTCAAGCTGGACGTCGATGCCAAGGCAGAAAAGATGCTGACTGGCAACAACCTGATAACGATCGGGGGCCCAGGAACAAATATCGTGACAGCGGAATTCAACCGCTACCTGCCGGTAAGGTTCGACGAGAAGAATTTCTGGTCTGGCCTCATCGACGGATCAGGCAACCGCTACGGCCTTGACAACCATGGCCTGATTGCCAAGATAAAGAACCCGTACGACAGCAACTCGAGCATAGTTGTGGTCGCCGGCGTGCGGTCGGCTGGCACCAAGTCTGCTGTGATTGCGCTTACCAACTACAGCGAAGAGGTGTTAAAAAAGTACAACGGGGAGGACTACTGGGCGCTTGTGGTTCAGGGCTTTGATATGAACTCTGACGGCAAAATAGACCACGTGGACATCGTAAGCGGCCTATGACGCTGACGGCTGCGCTGCAGCGGCGGCGCTTGGCAGCTCGATATGGAGCAGGATCTGCGGCTCTTCTTCTGTCCTGACAAGGTAGCCAGGGATGTTGACCTTGCGGCTGCCTATCGAGACGTGGCCGTGGCTCACCATCTGCCTTGCCTGGTAAGGCGACTTGGTGCCTGACTTTTTCATGACAATCGTCTGCAGCCTGCGCTCAAGCAGGTCCTCGACCTTCAGGTTCAAAATGTCATCAAGGGTCGCTCCCTCTTTTGCAAGACCAAGCCTGTTCAAAAAGTTAAGCAGCCTCTTTTCCTTCTCTGCCCTTGCTTCCGCAGACAGCGCCAAAAGTGCGCGGGCTTGATTCCTGATCCTTGCGACCTCAGTCTGTGCCTTCCATAACTCGCGCTTGTTCCGAAGGCCGTACGAACCCATGATGTAGAGCTCGGCATTCAGCTGGTCTGTGGTCCAGATCATCCTTGGTCTGCGGTATAGTTTCTTTGATTTACGAGGATCTCCCATCTAGCACCACGCACCTCTATTTCTTTGCCTGCTCCTTTGCCGGTGCTGCTTGCTTGGCACCACCACCCGCTGCTGGAGCTGCGCCTGCTGCTGGTTTTGCTGCACCCGCTGCCGAGGCTGCTGCACCAGCCGCTGGCTTGGCACTGCCAGCTGCCGCCGGTGCCGCTGGAGCTGCTGCGCCGGCTGCCGCCGGTGCTGCGCCAGGCATCGCCTTGACCTTCTTTACTCCAACTGCGCCGCCCTTCCTGCCGGTTGTCCTTGTGCGCTGGCCCCTTACTCTCAGGCCAAACATGTGCCTGTAGCCGCGCCAGCTCATCACCATCTTTTCGCGCTCGATATCGTTTGAAGAAGCAAAATCAAGTTCAGATGTTATCATGTGGTGGTTCGATCCAGTGTCCATGTTCTTTCTCCGGTTAAGGTACCATGCTGGGACGCCTGCCTTGTCAGGGTGGGCGATCGCCTGCTCGAGCTCGCCAAGCTCGCTATCTGTCAAAAACCCGACACGTTTGTCTGGGTTGATGTTGAGGGTCTGCGTCAAAACCTGAGCAAAATTGTAACCTATGCCTTTAATTTCACTGACAGCAACAATTACTTTCTTGCTGCCCTCAATGTCCTTGCCGGCAATTCTGAGGATATGTTTGTACTCGGATGCGGACAAATTCATTAATCACGAAACAAAATCGGCAATAAAAACCAATCTGGGTACCGCACGCACAAAAGCTGGAATATTTACAACAAAGGCGCCTGCACAAGGGCCTGCAATACCTAATATTGAAAGCTCAGGGCAATTTTATCAAATTTTTTGGTTGTATGGTGCGTTTTGATTCATGTAAAGCATTATAAGCTGATTGTGGGCAGAGACACTGGAAGAATGACTACGAAGAAACAGGCCGGCGTCCAGAAACTTGTCGCGTCAAAAAAGACCGCAGAAGAGCTTGCCATTGAAGAGTACCAGAGGCAGCTGGAACTGGCGATCGAGAACCACTGATTATTTCTAACAATCTTTAAATTTGTGCAGAGACCGCGAAGTCCCGTCTCGAGAATGAGTGCGAAAATAGAGGAAATGGTCCACCGCTCTTATACCACCAAGCCAAAATACACTGAAATTATGCCCGGTGTCCCCGAAGACTACAAGCAGGTAAAGACGCTCGGCGATCTTTTGAAGATAAACTACAAGCATGTCACAGTTGAAGAGCAGATGCGCGGCAACCTTATTGCCAAGTTGAAGAAGGGCGAGCACCCGTACCCAGGCATCATTGGTTATGACGATGATGTCATTCCTGCGGTCAACAGGGCCATTTTATCAGGTCATGATCTCTTGCTTGTCGGCCAGATCGGTCAGGCAAAGACCAAGATCGCAGAGGCCATAGCGAAGAACCTCTTGTCGCCAATCCCAGTTGTGAGGGGGACTGTGACGAATGACATCCCGACCTCGATCCCTGAAGACCAGCTGACCGCCCTTTTGTCAGACTCTGAGGTCGTGCGCACCCAGCCCGAGTTCACCGTTTCGCCAGAGTGCGAAGACATTATCAGATCAAACAAGCTGGAAACAAAGATAGACTGGATAAGCGGCGCGGACAGGTACAAGTACATTCTATCGACACCGGACATTTCCGTTAAAGATCTTGTAGGCCAGATTGATGCCATCAAGATAGCGAAGAAAGGCGTCGAGCTCTATAGCATGGAATCGTATTCCGCCGGCCAGCTGTTGCAGGCAAGGCATGGCATTTTGTGCATCGACGAGCTGCCAGTGCTCGACCCGCGCAAGCAGGTGTCCCTGCTAAGTGTCCTGCAGGAAGGCAAGTTCACCACCGGCGCTTATCCTGCCGTCTTCAAGCCGGATGTCAAGATAATCGCGACGGCAAACCCGATCGACTATACCCACTCGGGCAAGATAATTGAGCCCTTGTTTGACAGGCTCAGGAGCCACGTTGACACCCATTACCCGAGGACTGTGGAAGACGAGATGCTCATAACAGTGCAGGAGTCGAGGATTGCTGACGCCAAGAACGTGATGCTGCCTGTCTTTATCGTAAGGACGATAGCCAAGATAACGCAGATGACACGTGCCCATCACGATGTCAACCACAACAAGGGCGTGAGCGTCAGGATGTCGGTGCATTCGATGGAGATGATGATAGGGGAAGCCGAGCGCACCCGCTCTATCACTTTTGGCGTCAAAGCAATCCCGCGCTTTTGCGACATACACTGCATACACCAGTCAAGCAAGTTCGAGCTTGCAGAGATGGAGGACACGCGGGAGAATAGGAAAAATGTGCTCGATTCGATCATAGAGAGCGCGCTCAAGGAAGTGGCGCTTGAATACATACAAAAGCTTGCCCCAGAGCAACTGATAAAGGTAAAGAACGACTTTGCAAAGAACAAAGCGTTCCAAGTGTCGCAGGCACTGGTTGGCAGCGGCGGCATCAGCAAGAGCCCTGACTATGAATCGCAACTGGCCAAGTTCCCCGGGCTCAAGGCTGCAGTCAACGAGACGATCGGCACTGTAAAGGACGAGCAAAAGCAGCTGGTCGAGAGAGCCAAGCAGCTTGGCATCAGGACTGACAGCATTTTATTTACACCCGATCTGAACGGCGAGTTCACCGCTGCAGTGACCGAAGTAATACTAGAGGGGCTGCGCCACACGCAGCCGCCGATCCTGGATAGAAAGGACAACAGCTATGGACTCGCACAGTAGCGTCCCGGGCAGCAAGAAATTCGTATATTTTCCACTTGACAAAGAGGGGCAAGAGCAAAAGCAGCAGAGCCAGGGTGAGCGCGAGCTTCCACGCGACGTGCTTGACAAACTACTGAAGGCATTGGGCAGGGAAGCGCTCAGGGAAAAGACACCCAGCCTGCAGGAGCTGGAGCAGGCGCTGCAGGGAGCCCTGTTGCAGCAACAAGGGCAAGAATGGGAGCAACAACAGCAGCCCGGCTCGCAGACAGGATCGGAAGGTGAAACGGACAGCGACAATTCCGGCATACCACTTGTAAGGCAGCTGATGAACAAGGGCTACCTAAAGGACTCGCCCAAGTGGCTCAGCTCAAAGGGATTTAACGAGATAGGCAACAGGATGCTGAGCGACGTGATGAAGGCGCTCAAGGCCGGCGAGTACGGCATGCACGAAACGCGCGACATTGGAAGCGGCTCGCTCGTTCTTGACACCAGCAAAAAGTACGAACCGGGCGACGACATCCGGCTTCTCAACGTGCCCAAGTCACTGTTGAACACCATCCAGCGCATGTCAAAGGATGGGGGCAAGCTAAAGCTGCCGCTGCAGATCGATGTGGAGGACTTTGAAGAGTACGAGACAATGCAGGATGTGCGTGTCGCAGTCGTCTACTGCATCGACCTGAGCTCGACCATGCGCTACTCCTCGATGTACGGCGATATGAGCAGGATAGAGGCCGCAAAGAGGGCGCTCTGGAGTCTCTATCTTTTGAACAGAAAGTTCTTCCCCTCAGACTCAGTCTACATCGTGGGCTTTGGCGCGCTTGCGTCAAAGGTTGCGCCAAACGACATTCCTTACTTAAAGACGTTTGAGCCGGGCTCGGACTTTCTCCACTATACCAACTACCAAGCCGCGTTCAGGCTTGCAAGCAAGATGCTGCAAAAGGACGGCGCGCTGAACAAGAGGATCGTTCTTGTGACAGACGGCCACCCAAGCGCCTGCTTTATCGACGACAAGAGCGAGCAGGACAAGATACTTTCGCAGAGGCCATATTCACATTTTTATACGCCAGACAGGCAGACGCTTGACACTGTCAAGCAGGAAAACAGCATGAATTTGGACATAGCGTCTGGCGAGCTTGTTTACCTGTGCTATCGCTATCGGCAGGTAGACCAGTACATAGGCGAGCGCACGATAGTGGAAGCGAAAAAAGTGCACTCGCAGAACATTGACATTGACACAATAATGGTAAGTGAAGAAGATTCCCTGCTTGGATACGTCAACGAAATGGAAAAGTACGTCAAGGGCAGGTCATACTACATCAACCCTGCAGACATTGACAAGGTGCTACTGACCGACTACCTTAACAATAAGAAGCAGCAGACTATACGGGCGCATTCCCAGTGGTAGAGAACAATCATGGAGAACCTTAATATACAGACGAGAAAGTTGCTTTGCTTAAGTACAACAGAATGCTGATTATCTTTGATGTAGAAGGCGTTTTGCTCAACGCCGAGTACCTTCCAGTTCTGGCACAGGTGATGGGTCCGAAAAAAGAAAAGGAGATCTGGGATATCACTAATGCTGGTATAAGGGGCGAAATCAACTGGGAGGAGGGGCTCAAGCGCAGGGTGCATGCACTGAGGGGCATCAAGTACGAAGACGCCAAGAGACTGGCTGAAGGCCTACCACTGATGCCCGGCGCAAAGGAGCTTTGCTCTGCGCTGAAAAAGGCAGGATGGAAAATGATCGCAGTATCTGGCGGCTTTACGATAATCACTGACAGGCTAAAGACCGATCTCGGGATCGACAAAATATTCTCCAACGAGCTGGTGTTCAAGGACGGCAAGCTTGATGACGTGATAATGCACGTTACGTCCGACAAGGCAGCAGCGGTGAGAGGCACGATAAAGGAATGGGGCATCAGAAAGGAGGACATTGTCGTGGTGGTGGACGGGGCCAACGACTTGAAGCTGTTCGCCCTTGCAGGGTTCACGGTGGGGTTCTGCCCTGTTGACGTAGTAAGGGAGAAAGCCAACGAAACCATTGACAAGCGTGACCTTGGGCTCCTATTGCACCTGCTAAAAAAAAATTTTGGTGAAGCCGTGCTGATAAACGCAGCAAGCAGAAGGCAATAGAGGAAAAAGCCCGATCTGTTTATTATTACAATTCTCCTAAAGTCTAAGAATGTACTAATAGAACATCAAGACGAGAAATCACGAATCATTTCCTCTTTATTATGTTTGACACCTTGTAAATAAGAGATCAGTGGAACTTGTAGTGGTTATTCGAGTAGCACATGGCATAACAATCGCATTATTATGCCGGTATTGAGGAAAGGACCAAAATCTTTTTGGAAACCCTCCGGGAGCAAAGTGGTCAGCCAATCTATACACTACCACCGCGTGAAGCTCGTGCAGTCTTGTCTAAAGCGCAGGCAGGTTCAGTTACAAAGCTTCCTGCAGAAATTGAGAACCGTACATCCCGGAGGTCCAAACGATCAGATATCCATTCAGATTGTCCGACCCCAAGGCAACAAAGAGAAACTTCCTGTTACAATGTACTTCCATGGAGGCGGATGGGTGCTTTGGAGGTTTTGATACTCGTGAAAGATTGGCAAGAGAGCTCGCAAATAAAGCGAATGTGACCATCGTCTTTGTCGACTATATGATGACTCTATCTCCTGAAGCCCACTATCCAATTCCGATAGAAGAAGCCTATGCAGCCACAAAATGGGTCGCGAAAATGGTAGTAATTCCATCAATGTTGATGCGTCGCGTCTAGCCGTCGTCGGGGATAGTGTAGGCGGCAATATGGCTGCTGCAGTAACATTACTTGCCAAAGAGCGTGGAGGACCCAACATCTCCTACCAAGTGTAATTCTATCCTGTTACAAATGCCAATTTCGAGTCCCAGTCGTATAACACATACCAAGAGGGCTACTGGCTTACACGCGAAGCAATGAAATGGTTTTGGAATAACTATGCACCCGATGATGCAATTCGGAAAAACCCCTTGCTTCGCCATTGCAGGCTTCAATCGATCAGCTCAAAGGGCTACCACCGGCACTCGTCATTACTGACGAAAATGATGTATTGCGCGACGAAGGTGAGGATTACTCTCACAAACTTATGCAGGCAGGTGTTACTGTCACAGCAACTCGGTATCTTGGTACCATACATGACTTATAATGTTAAATGCCACAGCTGATACTCTAGCGGCGCCCGGGGCTATAGATCAAGCGTCTGAACTGGTGAAAAAGGAGTTATCGTCGGCTCAACAGTAATAACTCACTAGTCCTGATTTTATCTTCTGCCATGTCGCCTGCAAGCACATCCGTGCAGCTATTTTCAGGAAACGGCATACCTGCTGTTATAATTTAGCTAATCTTCGTGCTGGATTCCCAGAGTTTTAACGTATCGCATAAAAAAGTCATGATCTTCTGTCTTAAGATAGCCCATGATCTCTGTCATGGCTTTCTCGTCAATTTTAATGACTCTTGTTATGTTGTCGTTTTATGCGGCCATCATCTGATATAGCTCAGTCAGTAGTTATAATGATTCTGTTAACTTACCACCGGTTAGATTTCTGTCTGGGATCTGAAGACTGGCTGTGCTAGTATTACCATCATCATTTCGTACGATAGTAAGAGAAGACAAGTGCTTTGTATATAACTAACATACACAACAGCTGATTTGGCGACACTTTGAGATATAATACATGAATCTTATCTGTGAAAAGGCCGAAGGCTAGCAGCAGACCGACCCTTTTTAACTCCCCTCTTTCAATAACAGCTGCCGTTGATACAGGTAATCCCCGTCAGGATTTCTGCAGACATCAAGCCACACGACGAGCTTGACGCCATTATACTTGGAGCGGCAGGACAAGAGATCCAAAATGGGGACGTGCTTGTCGTTGCGCACAAGATAGTGTCAAAGGCAGAAGGGCGTCTGGTCAGCCTTGCAGACGTCAAGCCTTCAGACAAGGCTCTCAGGATGGCAAAAGAGCACGGCAAAGACTCTAGAATAATGGAATTGATACTGAGGGAGTCTGCGCAAATCCTGAGGGCAAAAGATGGCATTATCATATCGGAAACAAAGCATGGCTTTGTGTGCGCAAATGCCGGCGTGGACCAGAGCAATGTGGAAGGCGATTCAGCTGTATTGTTGCCAATCGACCCTGACAGGTCTGCAAGCAGGCTCCGGGACGCAGTAAAGAAAAAAGCAGGAAAAGAAATTGCAGTCGTTATCACCGATACTTTTGGCCGGCCTTTCCGGGAGGGCCAGACTAACATCGCAATTGGAGTCGCTGGCTTGGACCCCATCAAGAGCTACGTCGGGTCGCGCGATATGTACGGCAGGAAGCTCAGGGTGAGCGAGATCGCGGTGGCAGACGAAATGGCATCGGCGGCAGAGCTTGTAATGGGCAAGGCTGAAGGCGTGCCTGTAGCAATAATTCGTGGGTATAAATTTGAAAAATCAGCAAGCTCCTCTGCCAAGGCATTACAGAGGCCAAGAGAGCGGGATCTTTTTAGGTAACAGAATTCGTTATTCTATAATTTTTTCTAGAACAAGGTATCGTGACATATTATTAACGTGTGTTGTCCATACAAAAAGAAGACAGACTTGACATCATCTATTACTACTACAACTTCGAGTATCTTGATAAATCCGCCTGCCAAGAAGAATATATTGTCCTGCTTTTTGACGACGTAAACAACCTTGATGCGTTAGTAGCAGACTATATCAACGAGGGATTGAAGAGAGGGCAATTCTGTGTTTATGTATCTGTTTATCTACGGGATGGTCGCCATCATATGGAAAAGCTCTCTATCTTGATTGACGATTACAAAGAAAATGTGCGTAAAGAAAATTTGCTGGTCGTTGACCTTGCTCCACTGTACATCTCTGCTCTGATTGGAGACGTGGGGCCATTTGAAGAAGCAAAGAAACTATTTGTAGAAAAGGCAAAAGGGCGAGCAGACAAGCATGTGCGCTTTGTAGGCGATGCAACAGGGTTTCTATTCAGGAACTGCATTTTGACGAATGCGCAATGATTGAGGAATGGTGGCAAGAAAAGCCTTTTGAAGGGTCGTACATCTGTCCATTTCAAAAAGCGCTGTTCCAATCTCATCCTCATGCCCGTCATGCAAAACACACGGTTATGGCAACACATGATGTTGTCGTAGACTTGTCTGAAACGCTAACCGGATAAAGCGTACCTGCACCAGAAATCAGCAGCTGCAGCAGAAAACGGGAGCAAACCGGCTCGTGGAGAGGAGGAGCAATGATGAAGAAGACAAGCAACAATAATCTTTTGCATGCATCGGATAGGCAACACCTGATGCTATTGTATGACAATGAAAGCGAGCGCCATGCTGCAGAGATAGCCTGCATCAATGAAGCGTTAAAGCTAGGCGAATACTGCATGTATGCTTCGGTCGATTTGCACGACAGGAACTTTGCATCCAAACTAGCTTCCAAGATCCACGACTATGATAGGCACATCAAAGAAGGCAACCTCTGGCTTGTAGACTTTATGCCTTTCTACGAGTCTGCGCTGAACGCCGACCTGATGCTTTTCAACGAGCTTAAGAAACAGATCGAGGCCAAACTGAAAGGCAGAATTGCCTCTAGAAAAAGCAGCAAGGTGCTGATCGTAGCTGATGCAGCTTGCAACTTAACCAAGCACATGCAGTTTGATGAATGCATTGCATTGGAAAGCTGGTGGCAGGAGACCTACATAGAATGGGCGAGAAGGAATCTCTACATCACCATAATTTGCGCCCACCCATCTCTTGTACTGGAACAGGATTATCACAGCAAAAACCATATATCGCAATCACACTCGCTGACCATTGACCTGCAACAATTCTCAAAACCAATAATAATCGGGAATCGCACAAGAGGTGTTTACAAACCAAAAGCCAGCTCGATCCGCATACTTGTCGCAGAGCCCGAGCCTGATATGCAGACGGTATACAAGGAATATCTTGGCTCGTTGCCTATAGATGCTGTAATTGCGCGGAATGGGAGGGAGTGCCTCGAACGTATCCTGACGCCGGGTAGCAAAGAGCGTTTTGACATGATCATTATCGACAGCCATCTGAAAGACATTAACTGAATAGAAGTAGCAAAGAAAATACTCGAGAAGATGCCTGATCAGGACGTTGTCCTTACAACTACGCATGACCCAGATGCTGTCCGTGCGCATTTGCAGTCTGACCTGTTTGACTCGAGTGCCGCTCCCCACATACTGGTCAAGCCCTTCAGGTTCTCACAGTTGCTTGCGCTGATAAGGCCGTCAGAATCACGACTCAATTAACCCCATCCAATCCCTAACATTTAATATCATGATCCTACAATTTTACCACGTTCGCAGAATATGAGTGCCTCACCTACAACAAAGTCAATTGATGTCAGGGGGCTTTACTGCCCAGAGCCTGTATTCCGCACGAAAATGGAGATCGAGCGGCTCAAGATAGGCGACACCCTCAAGGTGATCGCAGACGACCCCGAGTCCGAGGAGGACATTTCAAGGTGGGTCAACCGCAACGGGCACCAGCTCGTATCGCTCACCAAATCAGACAAGGACCTTGAATTCGTGATAAAGAAGGCGAAATAAGAAAATGACAGCAGTCGCAAGACCAGACATCGTAGAGCGGATCGGGCAGACGCCGCTGGTGGAGCTAAAGTCATTTTCAACCAAGAATGTAAAATTCTTTGCAAAGCTAGAATGGCACAACCCGTTTGGCTCTGTCAAGGACAGAGCTGCGTACTGGATGATAAAGGACGCAGAAAAGCGCGGCGTCCTAAAAAAAGACAAGAGCATCATCATCGAGCCGACGTCTGGCAACACAGGTATTGCACTGACCGGCATTGCAAGCGCTCTTGGCTACAAGGTGGAAATAGTCATCCCAGAAAAGGTGAGCGAAGAAACAAAGAACATCTTGCGCCACTTGGGAGCAACGCTGCATGAAACCTCTGACGACCTGTGCCCGCGCGTGGGCGCCGGCACCGACCAGAGCATCGCGCTGGCAAAGGCAATCTCAAAGCCAAGGCCCGATATCTATTATATGCCAAACCAGTACGAGAATGACGCTAACTTTCTTGCCCACTATGAAAGCACCGGACCCGAGATCTGGAAGCAGACAAATGGCACTGTCACGCATTTCCTGACAGGATGCGGAACCGGGGGTACGATAACCGGTGCTGCCACATACCTGAAGGAAAAGAACAAGAACGTCCACATCATTGCGGTGCAGGCGCAAAAGAACCACCTTTTGCAGGGCCTGCGCAACTTTGAAGAGTCGTCTATGCCAGAGCTGTTCAAGCGCCGCGAAAAAGTTGTCGACGAGTGGATGACTGCAACCAACAAAGACTCATTTGATGCTGTCAGGCAGCTGGTGGAAAAGGAGAGTATGCTGGTAGGCCCGTCGTCAGGCTCTGTCATGACGTCGATGCTAAAGGCTGCCCAGAACCTTAAGAGCGGAGTTATTGTCGGCATTTTCGCTGACGATGGCAGGAAGTTCAAAAGCCTTTACACCCAAGAGAACGTCCTGAGCGAGCAGGAGTACGATCGGGCGCTCAAGAACGCCAAACACATGTCAAAGCTGGCCTATAGCCTATAATTAATTTTCAGTATTATATGTGTAGAAAAGCAATGTCTGCTCGTACAGGGCAGGCAGAGTACATGTCAGAAGTTCCAGACGCAGACATAAATACCGAGCCGGCCATCGAAGGCAGGCCGCTTGATATCCCAGCAGCAACAAGTACAGCAGTTGACAATTCTTATGTCTGGGATGAGATCTTGATATCGCTGATAATAATGGCCGGCACTGTCGCCGTCTACTATATTGTGCGGTATTTCATCAACAGGGCAGCGGAATCGCTAGCCATAGAGAGGGGCCAACTAAAAGGCATCTATTCTATAACAAAATTAATCCTGCTCGTCATAGCAATCACGATAATAATCTTTCAGTTCTCGTCCTTGAGCGGCGTTGCAGCCGGGGCAATCAGCATCGTGGCAGGCACAATCATCTGTTTTTCCTCAAGAAACACCATAAGCAATGCATTGCCGGAATACTGCTCCTTGCATCAAAGCCCTTCAAGATTGGTGACAGGATACGCACATCTGATGATGAACGGTATATCGGCGACGTCATTGAAATCATGATACTGTACACAAAGATCAAAACGATAAGGAACGAGCTTGTGACGATACCGAACCAGACGCTCCTGCAAAGAGAAATAATAAACTACAGCGGGATGGACGTGCTGGCGATATCTGTAGAAATAGCTCTGACCTATGACAATAACTGGACCGCCATGGAAAAGCTCTTGGTAGATTCGGCGGCCGGAACCGACGGGATAATAAAGAGCCGCCGCCTTCTGTCATGCTCAAGAGGTTTGACCAGTATGCCGCGGTCTATGAGCTGAGGGCTTTTACGAACAGGCCCAATGAGCATCTGCAGCTCCAGTCCGAGATCCGAAAGAATGTATATGATGCATTCAAGTGTCGCGGCCTTGACATAACCGTGCCGCAGGCGCAGCTGAACAAGGATGCTGATGCTGCTAAAAGCATGCAGTTCAAAGACAGCCTGACATAGAGGCTAACTACTTCTACTTTTTGATGTGTTTTCTCTCCGACAACCATCTCTCGACGTCAATCGCGGCCATGCAGCCAAAACCTGCCGCGGTCACAGCTTGCCTATACCTGTGGTCATGGACGTCGCCGGCCGCAAATACCCCGTCAACGCTCGTCTTTGTATGTTCCTTCAGGATGACGTAGCCCTTGTCGTCCAGCTCTAGCTGTCCCTTAAAGATCGAGGTGTTAGGCTCATGCCCGATCGCCACGAACAGGCCGCCAGCCTTGATGGTCGTTTCCTTGCCGCTGGCAACGTTCTTGACCATGACAGTTGCGACTTTGCTATCGCCCTTGATGTCATACACGACATTGTTCCAGATGAACTCGATCTTGGGATTCTCCATCGCCTTTTCCTGCAGGATTTTGCTTGCGCGCAGAGTATCGCGCCTGTGCACTATCTTGACGGACTTGCCAAACTTTGTGAGGAATGTTGCCTCTTCAAGAGCCGTGTCGCCCCCGCCCACGACTACAATGTCTTCTCCCTTGAAGAACGGACCATCGCATGTTGCGCAGTACGACACTCCTCTCCCGCTGAACTGCTGCTCTGCCGGGATGCCAAGCTTGCGCGGCGAAGCGCCGGTGCACACAATGACTGCTTCGGCAGTATAGGTTTCAGAATGGGTCGTGATCGTGAACGGCCTTTTCTTAAAGTCGACCTTGATGACTTCGTCATCGACGATTACCCCGCCGAACCTCTCTGCCTGCTGGCGCATGTTCATCATGAGCTCGGGGCCAAAAATGCCATTTGGAAAGCCAGGATAGTTTTCAACTTCGCTCGTGGTCATGAGCTGGCCGCCGGGCAGGGTGCCAGATATGATCAGAGTTGAGAGTTTGGCCCTTGAAGTATAGACTCCTGCAGTGTATCCTGCCGGGCCGGAGCCGATTATCAATACGTCGCAATGCTTCCGGTTGCCGCCAGAGCCTGACTCGTTTTCGGACAACAGGGTGACAATTCCATGACCTCTTAATAATCCGTTCGGAATAGCTTCGAACTGCATGAATTGCAAGGAGGTTGTGAACAACACACAAAAATTCTGCGCGCCGATTCATGCAGCTAAAAACTTTCCTTGACCGATCTGTTGTTCTTGTTAAATTTACTAGCCATCTGTCTATGGTGAGCGCAGAGTGCTCCTTTTTCAATCAAATATATCAGTTCTTCCTGCCAGTGGGCGTTGTAGAGCATGCAGCTTTTCTCCTTGCAGAAAAGCTCCCCGTCGGTGACAAAAAAGAACAGCGCCTGCAACGTGTATATCGCGGCGGCTGCAGTCATCATCTTGTCGTCGCCATAGTCTATAAACCTGCCGGCAAAACGCTTTTTCAAATTTGTATCCACCGCCACCCCTCCAAGTTGAGCGAGGTAAAATTCTCTTGGTTTTGCCGGCCCTTCTACAATGCCTGCCGTAGAAATGAGCGAAGGCGAGCCGCAGATAACTGTGCGCGCGTGGTAGCGCCAGTCGTCTTCACTAAAAGTGCATGCCAAAAGGCTGGTGAATATGAGATGCATGTGACCTGCTTCTGCGGCAGAGATCGTCTCTGCAAATATCCTCTGCAGAGCAAAACCGTCGTATATCGGCGGCATCATCGCCGTGTCGCTAGTTTTTTGTCTTGGCTGTTTTTCGAACGGCTGCTTGATGTCCGCTATCCTTGCCAGCTCGATTCTTCGCTCGTCGTACTTGAATGCCGGCCTCACGTCTACTTTGCAGCTTGGAAAGATCTTTGTAATTTCGCCAGCTACTGCCTTGGCGTCAATCGAGACATCATCTGAATAGACATGGATAAAGCGAAAATTCAAACAAGAAAAAAGGAAAGGATGAAGATAAAAGGTTATTACTTGACCTTCAGCTTGGGCGGATTTTTGACAGTCTATTTTTCTGTTGAAAACTTGTAAATTCTCCTAGCCGTTTCAATTTTTCAACTCTCTCATTATGTTCAATAGTTTATAACTTACAAGAGTATAGATGATCTTATCGGCAACTTCAATGTCATTGGAAAAGATGACCTATTGCACTAAATGCAAAGACACTGTTGTCATTAGCAATGCAAAATACACTCGGCTGGCTAACAACAGAGCTATCATTGAAGGCTTTTGTTCAAGGTGCGGCGATCATCTAATTAAGGCAAGCATCATGCCAAAAAGCTTTACGCTAAAAGTAGGAAGGAAATGAAAAAAGCAGCAAGATAATAAAAGGTCGCGGCTTGGCACCATTTTAAGCTGATGCAGCCGCCGCAGGCACATCTTTTATCTCTAGTCTTGCTAGTATATCTTCCATAGTTTGTTCATCTTCAAGTTCATCTTTCAATAATTTCAACGCCAATTCATAGGTGCCATGATCCTTGTCTTTTGTTGCATTGGCTAAGTCATTGTACAATCCAATTGCCACTCTTTCAAATTCCAATGCCTTTTCAATTGCACTCCTAAGTGAAAGGAATCTTTTCGGTTGAAGTCTTCCAACTCCATTTTCCTGCTCCCATCTAGCGGGATCGTCAGTTGGGTTTGTCCCAAGTTCCATTAGTCTCTCATTCACTTCCTCTGCATGCCCCAGCTCTTCCTTTGCTCTTTCTTCAAAGAAATCCTCAAACAAGACTCCAATGCCCTCAATGTTGTTAGCCACATATTGAAAGTAATGAAATGTTGACATCTCAAAGGCATATGCTTTGTGGAGCATTGCCACAGTACCATCTGCACCTGGTCCAGCTATTTCTAATGATTTTTTTCCCATGCTATGCGTCTGGCATTTTTTGCTTTTTACGCTTATCGATATTTTCTAATAGTTTTATAGTACAGTTCATTTTAAAATAATAACATTCTGAGAGCATAGACAGTGATCCGTTCTCGTTCCGACTAGCTATTGGATCTTTATTCCTCAGCGGATGATGTAGTAGTCTGCTCTACAGATGTTTCAACAGATTGTTTTCTTCTAGGAAGCTCTAGACCAATAATACCCATCATAGAATCTCCAATTGGTTCAAAAATTGTTCGAAGAGAGTTTTCGTCATAGAAGCGAGTGATTTCATTCAGCTTTGCTTCAATTTTTTTTGCTCAATCCTAAGTAATACATATCTTGCAACAAGCGCTTTTACTTCATCCGCTTTATCTTGGGGAATTATATGCTTAGATTCCATATCTTTGATCTATCCTCCTCACTAAGGTGCATCCTTGAGGACAACTATTCCGCCATACTTAAGTTGCACTTCGTTTAAAGCAAACTTCATCTGATCCATGGGATCAAGAATAGCATCAGTATTGTCGCAAATAAAAACAGGCAGCATTAGTTCGGGCTCTTCCAAATCGATTTCTTTCTCAACGATCAACGATCTATCAGTAGTTTGTTTAAACACCCTGGGGTTATTTTGTTCCAATTAGGCTCGCCTAATTAGGACAGACGAATTGTATTTAAACAATTTGAAAATAGGTTCTGTTAACTTAAAGGCTCCTCGCCAGTAAAATTCTTCGTGTTAACTGTTGGCTCATTTTGAGTGTGATGGACTACCAACACTATCATCGAGAGTGTTTGTAGGTCGATCTACATCAATAAGGATAATCTTAACTGGTACGGCAGGAAAATGTCGTTCCAACCTTATAATGTCGTTTATAACATGCTCGCCATAGGAGACACCTGATGACATATTCTTTTGCAAAGTATGCGCAGGCACAATTTCAACACCAACATCGATCTTGTTCATATTAAAAAAATACTGAAAAAGTGCCATATCGTAAAACATTTTGAAGTACTTGCCGAATTGCACTTCTACAAGCACTCTGTCTTTTGAAAAATCAACTTGTTTGTATGCGTTCTCAATTTTAAGATCATAATTTGGTAGCTCTATGGTATAGTAGTCCTTCAGCTCTCTAAATCCATGTAGTCCGAATAATTGTCTGAACTGCTCGTTCATGTCCTTTGGATTCCATAGCATCTCACCCATACGATTTTTCTCTTTACTTTCTTTTGTACGATGGGCTTTAACATCCCTGATAACATCATATATCTCTTGGTTGATGCTAGGAAAACGGACTTGCATTATTTCTGATCCGCCTAGATGTGAATACTCGTATGCTACACGCAATGCGCCAGCTACAAGCAGGCAGACAAATAAGCATTGCCTTACTTACTTTCTAGGAACATTTCAAGACCGCCTTCTAGTGGCTGTCCTGACTTGCTCAGCAGGTATTTCATGCCCTTTAACATCTCTGGCTGTTCCCAATCTGGCTCGTAAACAGGCTTGCCCATTGGTCGAGTTTCGAGCTTACCTTCTGCCGCCAGTTGTAGGCGCTTTTTGCCGATGGTAACATATTTCGCAACCTTTTCAGCGCCTGCGGCCTTTCTATTATGTAAGATGGCGGCAACTGCGGTACTGGCTACACCCATGAACGGATCGCACACCCAATCACCTTCTTTGGTCATTGAGAGGACTAGACGTTCTATCAGCTCTACGGGGAATTGCGCTGGATGTTCTGTCTTTTCAACATGGTTAGCCTTCACGTTTGGAATTTCCCATACGTCAGATGGGTTCTTGCCCATTGGATTGCAAGAGTACTGTCCTTTCTTTGCACCCCTAAAGTACTTCTTTGCTGGATACTTTGGCGGCACTCGAACGGGATCCACGTTAAAGTAATAGTCATCGCCTTTGGTAAACCATAGGATCGTTTCGTACCTGCCAGAAAATCTCTTTGTAGCGTGCAGACCATGACCAAAGTGCCACATGATCCTATTTCGCAGCTTTAGACCATGCTTCTTGAAAAGTGGATACAGTATAATATCGAGCGGCACTATTTCGCCGTTAACGTGATTGCCAACTTGCCAGCAGATGCTACCGCCTTCTTTCAGCTTGTCAACACACAGATCGATTATTTCTCCCTGCTGCTTGATGTACGTGTCTAGGTCGAGCTTGTTCTCATACTCTTTTCCGATGTTGTATGGCGGCGATGTTACTATCAGTTGGAAAAAATTCCTTGGTACTTGCTGCAATAGTTCCCTGCAATCGCCGTGATAATACACTACGTCAGCGGCAGAGTCAAAGTCATTAACGAGCTTCAAATCCCGTCGCTGCACCCTTCTATCCCTCATTCTTGTTTCCAGTATGGCTCTAAAAAGGTTGTTGCTACTCACTTGCTTCTTGCACCCTTTTCCTTCTTCATTGGTCGAGCTATAATCACAAGCTCGCCGTCCTTCACTTCCAACTTCCACTGTAACTTATCACCTTCTGCAAGAGCAAATTGCCTGACGATCCCTGCAGGAATTGTAGTTCTGAGCGACTTGCTTTGCGTAGTGGCGGCAGTCAAAACAGTGGTTTCGCCTTCTTGGCTCATAGGGCTATTATTAGGTAACTGACCTATTAAGTTACCTATAGTACTGTCTAGTCTATTACCCAAATGTTTATAAATATAGGTAACGATATAGGTAAATGGACATGAACGCCCAAACCACCCGTGAACAAAGAGGTCAACTGATAGCTCAGACGCACGACTCGATAAAGAGAATTGACGAACATACGTACAGTGTAAAGTCGCAGTCTGGGAATGGAGAATATCAGATAATTTCTGGTGAATTAGGCTGGCTATGTTCATGTCCTGATCACATGTATCGTGGGCAAAAGTGCAAGCACATATTTGCAGTAGAATTTAGCCTAGAATTAAGAAAGACAGTTGAAAACAGAGTTGCCGCTATCGGCATTACAATAGCTCCAATCACGATCAGCAATTGCCCACGCTGCCAGTCTGATAAGATAGTGAAGCATGGAGTACGCAAGAACAAGAGTGGCAACATTCAGAGGTTCTTTTGCAATGACTGCGGCAAGTGGTTCGTGATCAATCTAGGGTTTGAGAGGATGCACGCTACGCCACAGATAATCACTTCTGCCATGCAGTTATACTTCACTGGCGAAAGTCTCAGGAACGTTCAGAAGTTCTTGAGGTTGCAGGGTGTCAATATCAGCCATGTAGCTGTTTACAAATGGATAGGCAAGTACGTCAAACTTATGCAAGACTACCTAGAGCAAATCAAGCCTGAAGTATCTGGCAAGTGGCGTACTGACGAATTATATTTGAAAGTGAGAGGGAATAACAAGTACCTTTATGCACTGCTAGACGATGAAACACGCTTTTGGATTGCTCAGCAAGTAGCAGACAGCAAGTACACGCAAGATGTTAGACCAATGTTCAGAGAGGGCAAAAGGATCGCTGGGAAAAAACCTGATGTACTGATAAGCGATGGAGCGTGGAACTTTGGTGAAGCCTGCAAGAAGGAGTACTATACAATGAAAGCACCACAGACAAGGCATATCAGGCACATTCACCTAGCAGGCGATCACAACAATAACAAAATGGAACGCCTTAACGGTGAAATAAGAGATCGTGAAAAGGTCATGCGGGGCTTGAAGATTGTAGATACACCTATCCTCACTGGCTATCAACAGTATCATAACTACTTTAGACCGCATGAAGGACTAGACGGTCGCACGCCAGCAGAAGCGGCGGGCATAAAGATAGAGGGTGAAAACAAGTGGATTACCGTTATCCAGAATGCTACCAAAAAGGCAAATGAGCCAACAGTTAACACGAAGAATTTTACTGGCGAGGAGCCTTTAAGTTAACAGAACCTGAAAATAGAAGTCTGATATTATACTATGCAATGATCTATATTTGCTACTACTACCCGTAAAGAAATAATAGAACAGGAACAAGGCTATTTGCTACAATTGAGAATTATTGCCACAAATAGTGGCATCTGTAGTAACTGCAAACACTACAAGATTGCCTTATTTCCAATATTTAAGGAAGTAAACAAGTATGAATACATATGCCAAGATTGCTTGATGAAGAAGTAGTGATGAACGTCATCAAGCATTTTTTCATCGACATCTGTCATTTTAATTTTTGACAAATTCCCTAGCCATGATAATAGCTTTTGAAAAAGAAATAGAATAATACGTCTCATGACGTATTATTCTAGAGCTTACTTCTAGAGGTTAATTTTGGTGGATTTGACATCTCCTTCAGCTTGCCAAGCGCCACTTCGGCGGCCTTCTTTCCTGACAGAAGCATCGCGCCAAACGTCGGGCCCATCCTTGGCAGGCCGTGCGTCTCGGTGACTGACATGCCAGCCGCTATCAATCCTGGGAAGACCTCGCCGGTATAGTTGACCACTGCGTCCTCGCTTCCTTCAACCCACATCGGATCCATGCCCTTCCACTTGACGTAGCCGCGGTCCATCAGGCGCCTGACTGCTACCGAGTCGTGGCCTGAAGCGTCGATCACAAGCTTGCTTTCCAACGCCACCGGATCGACGCAGGTGATGTTCCTTGGAAGTGCCGACACCGGCATCCAGTTCACCACTACTCCGCTGACGCGCTTGTTCTTTAGCACAAGGTCGTCAAACTTGGTCAGCTGCAAGAATCGCACGCCTGCGTCGCATGCCGCGCTTATGGACTTGCTGCACGCGTTAGGGCCCCATGTGGCGTAAAGCCCCTCACTTATTTTTCTGTACGGCACGCCCAGCTCGTCCCATACCTTTTGAGCCGGCGCCCTTACGGTCACCGGGTTCATCATGTAGCCGCCGACCCAGTACCCTCCGCCGATGTAGTTGTTTTGTTCTATGATAAGCGTCCTGACGCCAGCCTTTGCTAGGTCCCTGCCTGCTGTAAGGCCGGCCGGGCCGGCGCCGATGATTATAACGTCAGAATCGGTATACTCTCTCATGGTCTCGTTGAACATGTCTGCAATGGTTCTCGTGATTTCTTTCTCGCTCACGTCAGCGAATATCTTTGCCATATGAGGTATTGTCTTATGATGGGTATTAATAGATTATCAGCTAGGCGAAAACATGCTGACGAAATTAGCGTAGGCTTCCCTTATCTTGAACTGCTTTGGTGGGTTCTTGAAGCCATAGGCGCTGATCACTTCAGACGCCTTGCTTACTTTGGCCTTCTTGGCTGTTGTTGCTGCCCTGACGACATCCAAAAGCACGTTGCCGGCGTTCGCTCCGTCGCTTGTTCGCAGTGTCAGATCCATAACGATGCTGCTGCCAAGGAACCCTTCGCTTGACATCCAGTAGTAGCTGTTGCGCGAGTCACCCAGAAAATCTGTGTATTCGGTCGTCCCCGCCACCGACTCGAACTTGTAAGGCGCCTCCATGCCTATCGAGCCGGTCTTCATGCCGCGCTTGAGCATCCTGATCCGCTCATCCATCGTGTTCTTTGTCTCTGCGCTCCCGCCTACGTCTAGCTGGTAGCTCTTCTTTATGTGAACGCCGCGCTCTACCATAAAGTCGATCATGCCCTTGTGAAACGCGGTTCCTCCAAACTGGCTCAGAAGGTCGTCACCTGCAAGCACAAGCCTGCTTGATGCAAATTTCTTTGCCAGCGCCGGGTTGGTCGCGATCTTTGCCGGTGTCGCATTGACAAACGATACCCGCGCCGCAAGCGCGGCTTTTGCGTATTCCAGCGATGTCTTGTCCATACCAGACGAGATGAGGTTTAGGGCAACCTGCGCGCCGGACTTTTTCAACTCTTTTGCAAATTCGTCCGGCGATGTCTTGACCGGCCTTTCGATCTTGCCATTGCTGCTGTCAGCTAAGATGCCGGGGCTGATGGTGATCTTCAAATCCTTTATATCATGATATTTTCTTGTGCTCTCGACCGCTACTTGAGAGAGATTCTTGCCGACCTTGGCCGGGTCGATGTCAAAAGCTGCAACCACCTTAACGTTTGACGGCTTTAGCCCTGCCACCTTCTGGTGCCAGAGCCCGATGGTGTTCTTGCCGTTGCTGTAATAATCAACCCCTTGTACAAAAGTTGCGCCGACGTTGCCAACTCCGATGACGGCGACCATGATATCCCCTGCCATACTAGGCTATGCAATAAAATGTGTAGATTTAATCTTTTGCCGGGGGCTTGGCAACGCCGCTTCCGACGCTGTGGTCGATCTTTGTTATTAGGTCGATGAGATCCGACTTGTGCGCGTTGAGGTATTCTTGGCCTTTGTCCTGCAGCCTTATCTTGTAAAGCCTGAGGTCCCTGTGCGCATCAAAGAACTGCTCCATCATGGCACTTCCGTGCTTTGCAGGGCTGATGAGCTCGTCAAAGTATTGTAGTGTGCTTGCAAGGTCGCCTTTTTCAATTGACTCTTTTGCTTTGCCAAGAACTTCCTTGATATCTTTGAGCTGCTGCACCGGGGCGGAGACCTGCTTGCTGCTGAAAAGCCCGGTGCGCTTGGTCACGCCGACCTTGTCTGCAATCTCCTTTGGAAGCTCATAGTATTCTTCCTTGCCGGTAAAGCTCTTCCTCTCATGCTTTATCACGAGGCCCTTCATGGCAAGGCGCATGAGCGCGTCTTCGATCTCTACTTTGTCCATGCCAGTGACCCAGACTATCTTGCCGACATAGTCGTAACCCTGCCTTATGGACTCGAGCACTACCACTTCGACAATCCTGCGGAAGCCCTCCTCTGCACGCGCATTTTCAAAGTCCCTGTCGCGCACGGCCTTCCGCGCGTTCTGGATGTCTATTTCTATCGAGCGCTTGAGCGCGTCCAGACCCTCGTCCACCTTGCCGCTGAGCGTAAGGTAACATGCCTTGTTATACCATGACATGCCGTCGTTTGGGTTGATGTCGATGGCCTTTTCGCAGCACTCAATGGCCTTTTCATAGTTCTTCATTTTGTAGTAAGCGAGGCCCTTGAGGTTCCATGCCTCGGCGTTATTGACATCAGTCTCTAGCGCCCTGTCGTAAGAGCGGATGGCAACAGTGTATTCACCTAAGTGAAAATGGGCATACCCTCTCTTGATCCACGCGTCGACGTACTGCGAGTCGAGTCTCAGTGCAAGATCAAAGCTCCTGATAGCGTCTAGGAACTTTTCGTTAGACATGTGGTTTAGGCCCTTCTTGTAGAGGTCCCGCTTTTGAAAATCATTGTCGTTATAATCGGGTTCCCTCCTGCCTTCGGAAGGGGCATCATCATCCTTCTTGTCGTCCCTTCCAAACAATCTGCCCATCAATTATAATGTGTCTCGATTCGCAGATAAATAGATTATGATATGTCATGAGGCTTTTATAGCCTGCATGCCATGATCTCTCTGCACACACATATGAGCGAGAGCAAACCCGACAAGATAGAGTTCAAGATGCTTGACTATTCAACGATCGACGGCGACACCGTATCGTTCAAGCTTGAAGACGGCACGATTGTGAAGGTGAAGGTAGGAATAGAGAGGGTCGGAGTGGCCACCAATTACCGGAACCCTGACGGCTCGCTGCACTACGCAGTAAACACTTCTGTCAAGGTATATGTGATCCCGCATGACAAAAGGTTCACGCTGCCAAGAAGCCAAGTGAAAGGCCAAGCGCCGCTGCAGCAGGACGATAGTAGTAGCGGCAAGCGCCCACCGAGCCATTTCGCATAAATCTACTTACATTCCATAATTATAGAGGCGAAATAAACTCCTTTTTTATCTGATGTTGCGCCGGCTTGCGACCATATATGATGGCCAAGCATATAACAGCAATCCTGCTGGCGGGGTTGTTGCCTAATTCGATATCGCATAGCATCTCACCTTGAATCCCAGTCTGTTCGCGCATTGCAGCCGGTTCAACACTTCCGTGTTCCAGCC
>FWWM01000438.1_pt1 | contig 53740 bp, 45 predicted proteins | sample 2228351 | NCBI WGS metagenome assembly FWWM01 (sample SAMEA103939774, study PRJEB20133) | metagenome | reverse complement strand
CCGGGCCGCGTTCGCGGCAGCTCTGGCTTCGACGTGCGCCCGATCATGCGCAGCCGCACGGTGACGACTTCGACGGCGCGTTCCGGGTCGGCGTAGCCGTAGCGCCGCCTGTGCGCGCGATGAAACACCGCGACAAAGTCGCCGGCGGCAGCTACCGTCAGTTCATACGCCTGCCCGAGGTAGCGCATGTCCACGAGCCGCTGGACGCGCAGCTCGGCCGGACGGAAGCCCTCGGCACGCATGTCGCTGCGGCCCTGCCGTTCCAGGCGCGCGAAGAGACCGGCCAGCACGCGGCGCGCTGCCGCCAGCGAATCCACCGGCAGGCGCACCGTCTGCGAGAAATCTTTCACTACATCGGCGCGAAGGATGCCCAGCGCGGAAAGCGCGCCCGGAAACTTTGGAATCAGCACGCGAGGCATCTCCAATCCCGCGGCCAGCGCGCAGGCGTGCAGCCCGCCGGCGCCGCCGAAAGCGACCAGAGTGTAGTCGCGCGGGTCGTAGCCGCGTTCGACGCTGATGACGCGAATGGCCTTTTCCATCGTGGCGTTGGCGACGTCGAGAATTCCCTGCGCAAAACTTTCGACGTTGCGCATGGCCACCGGCGCGGTCTTCAGGAAGCGCTCCATGTGCTGGCGCGTGCGGCGCTCGTCGAGGGAAAACTCGCCGCCGAGAAAACCTTCCGGGGCGATGCGGCCGAGGACAAGGTGCGCGTCGGTGACCGTGGGCCGGGTGCCGCGGCCGTAGCAGATCGGGCCCGGGTCGGCTCCGGCGCTTTCCGGGCCGACGCGCAGCGCACCGGCGCGGTCGAAGCGCGCAATCGAACCGCCGCCGGCGCCCACGGTGTGGATGTCCAGCATGGGCACGGCCACCGGCAGACCGGCAATGAGAGACTCGTTTGATGTGCGCAATTCGTGCGTGAGCAGCGCGACGTCGGTGGAGGTGCCACCCATATCGAAGCTGATGACTTCGCCCGCAGCGGCTCGCTCGGCAACGTACTGCGCGCCCAGGACGCCTCCGGCGGGCCCCGATAGAATCGTGCGCACCGGCTCGCGCGCCGCCACGCGTGCGCTGATAATGCCGCCGCTCGACTGCATCACGCGCACCGCGCCGCCGATTTGGCGCTCGACTTCGGCCAGGTAGCGGCCCATGACCGGCACCAGGTAGGCGTTGACTACTGTTGTTGCCGTGCGCTCGTATTCGCGAAATTCGGGAAGAATCTCGTGCGACGCTGAAACCTGGAACCCGGCGGCGCGAAGTTTTGCGGCCACGGCCTTTTCGTGCTCGGGGTTAGCGAAGGAAAACAGCAGACAGACGGCCACCGATTCGGCGTCGCTTCTTCGCACGGCGCGCGCGATGCGGGAAAGCTCCGCTGCTGCGGGTCGCTTCAGCACGCGGCCGTCGTAACCGGTGCGCTCGGCCAGGCCGAAGCGGCGCGCGGCGGGAACGAGCGGCTCGGGCCGCTCAACGAAGAAGTCATAGAGGCGCGGCCGGGCCTGCCGACCAATTTCGATCACATCCTCAAAACCGGCCGTGGTAACGAGCGCGACGCGGCCGCCGCGGCCCTCGAGCAAGGCGTTGGTGCCGACGGTGGTACCGAGCGTCACCTGCAGCGGCTCAGCACGCTTTCCGCGAGGCATGCTCGCCAGCAGTATTTCAAGAGCGCCGGCGATGGCCTGAGCGGGGTAGCGCGGCGTGGACGGTACTTTCAGGATTTCCAGCCGCCGATTGCGCACGAAGACGCAGTCGGTGAAGGTCCCGCCGGTATCAATCGCAATTCGCATCGCCGGCGCGCGATTCTACTGAATCAGCCGCCACCTGCCTAGCCCGCCGACCGATTTCGGATAGGCGGCAAGTGGCAACGCGCGGGGCACGACGCATGGTTCAGACACTCAAAGCAGGTCCACCATGAAAATCTGCCGGCTTACGAGAGGGTTGATTTGTGTTTTTGCACGGTTGCCGAACGGTTTCGCGCTCGCGGCAGTATTCGATACGCCGACGACCGGGGAAGCCGCTACGCGGCAGCTCACCGAACAGCGGTCGAACACCGCCGGGAACAAAGCCGTGGCCGCCCTGCTCGGATTCTCTGCCCCGGCTGCTTCCCCGACAGCGGTGCACGCGCCGGCCACGACCGTCCCTGCGTCCCTGGGGGCATTCGGCCGGCTTTTATGGAGATGTCCGGGCCCGCCAGGTTCCGGTTGGGAGCCGCCAGCGACGAAGTCGCTGGGGTGTGCTCCGCTGACCTGGCCTGCGTTGTATCTTGTTACGAGTGCACCGGCAGCGAGTCGCAGGGTAACCCGGCGACCGCGCGGCAAGTCTGTTGTAATGCGGAAGAAGCAGTCAGGCGGCGAGTGGAAAGTGCTCTACGAAATCTTCGAGGCTCATTCGTAGCTCCGGCCCCGCGAGCTCAGGCCAGCGGCAGGTTGGCTTCCGCGTTGAGCTCGGCGGTGGCAAATTCGCCGGCCAGCAGGCGCGGGTAGGCAGCCGCGGCAATCATCGCCGCGTTGTCGGTGGAAAGATGCCGGCTGGGGAAAAAGACTTGCAGGCCGCGCATCGCCGCCTCGCGTTCGAAGGTGCGGCGTAGCTCGCTGTTGGCCGCCACGCCGCCGGAGACGAGCACGCAGCGCGCGGCATGCTGCTCGGCGGCGGCCAGGGTGCGGCTCGCGAGGTCGTCCACCACGCTGCGCTGAAAACTGGCCACTAAATCGAGCACCGGCTGGCTGCACAGCGGGCGCAACTGGTCTGCTTTGCGCAGACCCTTTCTTAAGGCCGCCTCACGGCGGGCGATTTCCGGCTCCAACTCCGAGTGCTGCCGCACCCACCGCAGCACGGCGGTCTTAATCCCGCTAAAGCTGAAATCGTATGGATTGCCGCGGGTCATGGGCGGCGTGAAGCGGATCGCTTCCGGGTCGCCGTGGGCGGCGAGCTGGTCCATCACCGGGCCGCCCGGGTAGCCGAGCGCGAGCAGCTTGGCGACCTTGTCGTAGGCTTCTCCCGCGGCATCGTCGCGGGTGGCGCCGATACGGGCGTAGTGGAAGCGGCAGGGGCCGGGCGCGCCGTCGTGGGCAGCGAGCGGCTCTGCGCGGACGTCGTACAAAACAGTGTGCCCGCCGGAGACAATCAGGCACACGGCGGGGAATTCGGGATCGCGATTGTGCTGGTGCGCTTCGAGCAGAACGGCGTGGACGTGGCCTTCGAGGTGGTTCACCGGCACCAGCGGCTTTCCGAGCGACATGGCCAGCACTTTGCCGTAAGTGACGCCGACAAGCAGCGAGCCGATCAGGCCCGGGCCGCGGGTGACGCCGACAGCGTCCACTTCGCGCAATTCGACGCCGGCTTGCTCGAGCGCTTCCCGCACGACGGGCACGATGCGCCGCAGGTGCTCGCGCGAGGCCAGCTCCGGCACCACGCCGCCATATTTGCGGTGTACGTCAAACTGCGAGGCCACGACCGAAGAGAGAATCTCGCGTCCGTCGGCCACCACCGCTGCGGCGGTTTCATCGCAGCTCGATTCAATTCCCAGAATGCGCATTGCGGCCATTTTTTATCCCGCCTGCGAGCCGCGGCTCAGGCCTGCGTCCGAAAGTCCGAACCCTCGTTCTAATGCTAGCATACCCGCGTGGACGTGCGGCTGAAGCGCGCAATTGCAGCGGTTGCCCGCGACCGGCAATCGGGCGCGGCGGAACTCGCCCTGCGCGCGGCCAGCGCGTTGGAGGAGTGGCTGAGCCGCCGCTGCAAGCCCACCGGGAACGAGCTGCTCGAAATCGCGCAAATGCTGCTGCGCGCGCAGCCTGCGATGGCACCGCTGCTGCGCCTGGCCAATGAACTTGCACTCGGCGCCGACAGCGATTCCGTGCGGCATCTGCGCGAGACCGTGGGACAGTTTCGGGACACGGTGAAGACCGCGCCGAAGCAGATTGCCACGCAGTTTTGCCAAGAAGCCAGGAGCCTGCGCTCGCCGATTGTGGCGACTTACTCGTATAGTTCCACCGTCCTGAGCGCCCTGTCGGCGGCGAAACCGCTTCTGCGGCAGGTCTGGTGTTCGGAAGGCCGCCCCGGTCTTGAAGGTCTGCGGACCGCGCGGGTGCTGGCCGGCCGCGGGCTGCAGGTGGTTTTGATGAGCGACGCCGCCCTGCTGGAGGCCGCCGTGACCGCCGATTTTCTTCTCGTGGGAGCCGACGCGGTCGAGCGCGGCGGGTTTCGCAACAAGATTGGCACGGGTGCCCTGGTGGAAAGAATGGCGGCAGCCGGCAAACCTGCCTGGGTGCTGGCCGATTCAACCAAATTCTGGCCTGAAGAGGCGTTTCAATCCCGCGACGCTCTTCTCCAATCGAAGGATGGTCCGCCCGAGCAGATCTGGAAACGGCGTCCACGCAGCGTAAAGGTGTGGAATCCCTATTTCGCGCCGTGCGCCTATTTGCCCAATGTGCGCATCCTGAGTGAGCTCGGCTGGCTGGATGCCCGGCAGATTGAAGCAAGGTTGAAGAAGCTGCGCATTTCGCCGCGGCTGAGGCAACTGGTTCGTTGACAATCTGCCACGCGCGCGCATAAGGTTTCGGTTCACGAACCGCGGAGAGCCTGCAGATCTCACGGAGAGCCTCCAACGATGGCGAGAAAAACAAACCGGGTGCGGAAAGCGGTGCTGCCGGCGGCGGGGCTGGGCACGCGGTTCCTGCCGGCAACGAAGGCGCAGCCGAAAGAGATGTTGCCGGTCGTGGACAAACCGCTGATTCAATATTCGGTGGAAGAGTGCGTCGCGAGTGGCATCGAAACCATCATCATCGTCACCGGCCGGGGCAAAAACGCCATCGAAGATCATTTTGATGCCGCGCCCGAGCTCGAACGCTTTCTGGAAGAAAAGGGCAAGCAGCAGCTCGCCGAGCAGGTGCGCAAGATCAGCAACCTGATTCAGTTCAGCTACACACGGCAGAAGGAACCGCTGGGTTTGGGTCACGCGGTGCTGTGCGCGCGCGAGCTGGTGGGCAATGAGCCGTTTGCCGTGCTGCTCGGTGACGTCATCATAGACAGCGCGGTGCCGGCCACGCGGCAGCTCATTGAAGTGTTCGAAGGCACCGGCACGGGCGTCATTGCCGTGCAGGAAGTGCCGCGCACGCAGACGAAGCTCTACGGCATCGTGGACGCGGTACCGGAGCAAGACTCACCGTGGGGCAAGCGGCTGCAGCGCATCCGCGGGCTGGTGGAGAAGCCTGCGCCGGAAGAAGCTGCATCGACGCTCGGCGTCACCGGCCGCTACGTACTGCCGCCGGAAATTTTTGACTGCATCGAACGCACCGGTCACGGCGCGCTGGGCGAGATTCAGTTAACCGACGCGCTCGTCCTGCAGGCGAAAGAGAAGGGCCTCTACGCCCTGGTGGTGGACGGCACAACCTACGACGCCGGGGACAAGCTCGGCTTCCTGAAAGCGACGGTTGAGTTCGGGCTGAAAAATCCCGAATTCGGCGGCGCCTTCCGCGAATATCTGAAGTCGCTGAAGCTTTAGCTGAGCGTGCGCCGGCGCCCTCAGCCCACTGCAACGTCGAGCATCATCATGACCACGAAGCCGACGATGGTGCCGCCGGTGGCCCAATCCGTGTTGCCGCTGCGGACGGCCTCGGGTATGGTCTCTTCGACCACCACGAAAATCATCGCGCCGGCGGCGAAGGCGAGCGCGTAGGGCAAAATCTGCTGCGCGGCCAGTACTGCCGCAGCACCGATGACCGCCGCGAGCGGCTCGACCACTGCCGACAACTGCCCGTACCAGAAACTGCGGCCACGCGCCATCCCGTCGCGGCGCAGCGGCGCGGCGACCGCGAGGCCCTCCGGAAAATTCTGCAAGCCGATGCCGATGGCCAGCGCCACCGCTCCGGCCAGGGTGGCCGCTTCCAGCCCGCTGTCCACGCCGCCGAAGGCTACGCCCACAGCCAGCCCTTCCGGGATGTTGTGGAGGGTGATGGCCAGCACCAGCAGCGTGCGGCCGGGCAGCGCCGTCTCCATCCCTTCGGCTTCTTCACGCGGAAAACCGAGGTGCAAGTGCGGCAGCAAGCGGTCGGCCAGGCGCAGGCACACAGCTCCCAGGGTGAAGCCGACCGCCGGCGGCAGCCACGGGGGCAGGCCGCGCGCGGCGGAGAGCTCAATGGAAGGGGCCAGCAACGACCAGTAACTCGCGGCAATCATCACCCCGCTGGCGAAACCGAGCAGCGTGTCGAGCAGTTTCTGGTTCACGCCGCGGACAAAAAACACTACTGCTGCACCCAGCGCGGTCATCGCCCACGTGAATCCGGTGGCCACCAGCGCCTGCACCACCGGGCCCGAGCTCAGGAACCATTCGCGCATGGCAGCTCCACAGACTCACGCCACACCTGCGTCCTAGCCGGCGACGTGGCGTGAGCCGCACACTACTTCGGCTTTTTGGACTTTTCCTTGGCGGGCGCGGTGGATTCTTTTTCTTTGCCGCCAGAGTCTTTTTCCGCTTTCGGCTCGGCGGAACCTTTGCGGGCGTAGTCGGTAATGTACCATCCGGTGCCCTTGAATTGGATGGCGGGCGGTGCCAGGGTGCGCTCTGCGCGACCGCCGCACAGCGGGCATTTTTTCACCGGCTTGGAGTCCACCGGCTCGATGCGCTCGAACGGGCGCTTGCACTTGATGCAGACGTATTCGTAAAGCGGCATAGTCGTCTTCCCTGTCCTGCAAGGGCGATGATTTTAGCACGACCGGCGTGTGTTAGACTGGCGCTGGATCGGCCATGGCTTTGCAATACCGAAAAGGCGACAACGGCGGCTGCCTGTATCTGGTGGGCACGCCGATCGGCAACCTGGAAGACATCACGTTGCGCGCGCTGCGCGTGCTGCGCGAGGCGGACATCATCGCCTGCGAAGACACCCGCCAGACGCAGAAGCTATTGCGCCACTTCGACCTGCGCAAACGGCTGGTGAGCTACCACGAACACAATGAAATGATCCGCGCGCCAGAACTGGTGATGGAACTCGAGCAGGGCGCGCGCATCGCGCTGGTCAGCGACGCGGGCATGCCTGTGATCAGCGACCCGGGCTACCGCCTGGTGACGCTCTGCGTGCGGCACGGCATCCCGGTGGTGCCGGTCCCGGGACCTTCGGCGGCGGTGGCGGCGCTGGCCGCCTCGGGGATGCCGGTGGATGAATTCGTCTTCCTCGGCTTTCTGCCCGCGCGCGCAGGGGAGCGACGCCGAAGACTCGAAGAGTTGGCGGGCGAGCCGCGCACGCTGGTGCTGTATGAAGCGCCCCACCGAGTGCTGGAAACGGTCCGTGACGCGCTGGAGATATTCGGCGACCGCCCGGCCGTGCTGGCGCGCGAGGTGACCAAGCTCCACGAGGAATTTCTGCGCGGACGGCTCAGCGAGCTGCGCACCCGGCTCGGCCGCAAGCCGCCGAAGGGTGAGATTACACTGCTGATTGGCGCTGCTCCCGGCGAAGCGGCGGCTGCCCCGCCGACAGGCCAGACAAATACGCTGGCGGACCGCGTCGAGCAGTTGATGCGCGAGAAGGCTCTGGACCGCAAAGCCGCGCTGAAACAGGCGGCGCGGGAGCGGGGCCTCTCGAAGCGCGAAGCCTACAAACAGCTCCTCCTCAATCGCAGATCGTTTCGCTGACTCAAAGCTGAATAACTGTTCCCGGACGCCATCCCGGGTCTGCGGCGGGCGGAGCCACTGAGGACCAGCGGAGTTCGCGGCGAAGCAATTACCCCGATTGTTGACCCGCTTCGCAGGGCGGGAAAAGCTCCGGATGGCAGCTTGGGGAGCGTCTGCGTCCTTACAGAGCCGCCTGGCAAGAAGCTGGGCCGGGGACCCCATCGAGACGCAGCATGCTGCGTGCTGTTTCACGCTTGGGCGGGCGCAAAGAAAGCGTCCACGCGGGCGAGGACTTCGAGCGGGGTGCGGGCCTGGTGGACGGTGCGGCGCAGTTCGCTGCCGTTGCGCACGCCGTGGGTGAACCAGCAGGCGAACTGCTTCATCTTGCCCAGCGCGTCCGGCATCTGCGAATCGGCCAACCGGCGGAAATAATCCGCCAGCAGGCGGTAGCGCGCCTCTTGGCCGGGGTGATCGTAGCGGCCGGTAGCGACGTACTGCTCGATCTGGCGGAAAATCCAGGGATTCGTGGCTGCGGCGCGGCCAATCATTACCGCGTCGCAGCCGGTTTCCGCCACCATGCGCGCCGCATCTTCTGGAGTGCGGATGTCGCCGTTGCCGATGACCGGCATGCGCACAACCTGCTTGACCCGGGCGATCACGCTCCAGTCGGCCTGCCCGTTCAACCCCTGCACGCGCGTGCGCGGATGCACAGCGATAGCTTCCACGCCCGCGTCCTCGGCCATCCGCGCGACATCGTGCGCTACGATGGAATTCTCGTCCCACCCCGAACGAATCTTGATGGTCAGCGGAATGGAGACTGCCCGGCGCACCGCGCGCAGGATGCGCTCGAGCAGCGGCAGGTCGCGCAGCAGACCGGAGCCGCCGCACTTGACGACCTTTTTCGCCGGGCAGCCTAGGTTGATGTCCACGATGTCGAAGCCCAGCTCTTCAACCATCGCCGCAGCGCGGGCCATCACTTCGGGGTTGGCACCGAACAGTTGTGCGGTGATGGGCCGCTCGTCCGGCTCGAAATAAAGGTAGCGCATCGAACGGGCCACATTCCGCATGACGCACTCCGAACTGGTGAATTCGGTCATAATCAGCCCGCAGCCGCCGAGCTCGCGAATGACGCGGCGGAAAACGGTATCGGTCACGCCGGCCATCGGCGCCAGCACCGTCGCGGGACGAATCAGCATGTCGCGGACCCGAAACTGCGCGGGAAACATGGCCGGTTCAGTTTAGCCGAAGCGGCCGGAAGCAAAAAGCAAAAGTAACTCGCCAGTGGGCCGGGCCGCTGCTGCGGCGCTGTGCCGCAAAGGGCTGCGCCTCGCAACGGAAAACGCGCGTCGAATCCGCGGCGGTGTCGCTCTATACAGGCACGGCAAGCGGGGGCAAATCCAAGTCAACGGAGAGCCGCCGCGCTCCATCTGAAGAAGCAAATCAGAGCAGGGTGGGGTCTATCGGAGGTTCGGGTGGCGGAGGTTCAGCGGGTGTTTGTGCGGCGTGACGGCGAGGCGCACGCCGCGGTGACGCTTCGCCCCGCGCAGCAGGAGGAGCATTCCTCGGCGCAGGCTCGGGCCTCTCGCCGCGCAGGTGGCGCAGCAGGGCTTCGCGCGAGCCGCCGAAGTAGTGTATGACAATTTGCTCGAGTGCGCCCTCGCGGGCCTCGTCTGCGGAAAGCACCGGGCGATAGCGCCAAGCGCGGCCTTGCTTTCGCCGCTCGACGACTCCCTTCTGCGCCAGCCGGTCCAAGATGGTCATGATGGTGGTGTAGGCGCGCGGGCGGACGGGCTGGAGCGCACCGTGGATATCGCGCACGCTGGCTTCGCCCAGCGGCCACAGGGCGTTCAGGCAGTCGAGCTCGAGCGGCGCCAAGTCGAGGATGGCGCGGCGGTGGCCGTTCGCTTTGCCGGGCTTGGCGGCGGCAGGCATCAGTCGGCAGACTTTTTCGTCGCGCGCCGGGCATTCGGCTCCGGCGCGGGGCGTTCCGGTGACCCGGGCTTGGGTGATTCATCGGGAACCGCGGCGGTGCCCGCCAGAAACTCCGGCAGGCGGAGCAGGCGGCGCTCGAGCGCGGGGTTCCACGCCGTCCAATCCCCTTCGCCGGCAGCGGCTTCGAGTGTCGAGCGCATGGCGGCCATCTTCGAATCCAGGTCGTCCAGATAATGAAGCATCACCGCTTCGGGAAACATCGGCAGGCGCGGAGAGCCGAACTCATACTGCCCGTGATGGCTGATGACCATGTGCTCGACGGCAACGCGCAGTTCGCTCGGAAAATTCTCCATCGCTTCGATGTGCCGCCGGATGCGGTCCAGCCCCTGCACGATGTGGCCGAGCAGCAAGCCTTCGCTGGTGTAACCGAACGAGCGGTCGTAGCTGAGCTCGTCAATCTTGCCGATGTCGTGCAGGATGGCGCCGGTGAGCAGCAGGTCGAGGTTGATTTCCGGGTAGCGCGGCGCAACCGCGCAGCACAGCTCGCACAAGCTGACCACGTGTTCGAGCAGCCCGCCCAAGTAGGCGTGATGGATGGATTTGGCCGCCGGCGCGCGCTTCAGCTTCTGCGCGACTTCCGGGTCGCTGAGAATCCCATCGAGCAACCCCTTCAGGTGCGGGCTGCCAATCCCTGCGACGATTTCAGCGAGCCGGGCAGAAAGCGCTTCTACGTCTTTTGTGGTGTGCGGGAAGAAGTCACCCGGCTCGATTTCCGCCGGCTCGGCCGGGCGCAACCGCTCGACGATCAGCTGCAGCTTGCCGCGGTAGCTTTCCACACGGGCTTGCACTTTGACGAAGGCGTCCCGTTCGACGGTATCGGCGGCGCCTTCAAAGCCCTCCCACATGCGCGCCTCAACGGTGCCGGTGCGGTCGGCGAGCTCGAGGCGCAAATAGGGCTTGCCGTCGCGTGTGGTGCGAATCTCCTTTTCCGAGACAAGAAAAAACGAGGTGATAGTCTGGTCAGCCGCGAGCTCGTTGACGAACACCGGTTTCATTGCCGGTCGCGCTTTGCGGAGTCGTTCTGCGGGCGCTCCTCGTTCTTCCGTTTTTTTCCGTTGTCCTTTTTGCCGGACTCTTCATCTTCGCTCTTGGGCTGGACTTCTTCAATGATGGTGTTGGCCACGGCGGCCGTGTCGCTATAGCCGGGCTTGACGAAGATGTAGCTCTCCTGGCGCAAACGTTCGACGTACTTGCGCAACTGCGCGGGAATGCGCTGGTTGTACAGGATGTTTGTGATTTCCCCTTCGACCTTGTCCACCGGCTGCAGACCGGCATCGAAGCGCTCGTCGACGCGCAGAATTAGGAAACCGCCCTGGGTGCGGATGACGTCGGTTACCTGCCCGCGGCGCATGCCGAAGACGATGTCTGCTATTTCCTTGGAAAGCTGCCCGCGCTCGAAACCGCCCAGTTCGCCGCCGCGGTCGGCGGTGGAGCCGTCTGAGTGCCGCTTGGCCAGCTCCGGGAAATCGGCGCCCTGCCGGATCTGCTCGAGCAGGCTGCTGGCTTTCTTTTCCGCTTCCGCGATTTCTTCAGGCGACTTGCCTTCGGTGGAAATGAAAATTTCGCTCAGAAATACCTGCTCGGGCCGGATGAAGTCGTTTTGGTGCTCTTGGTAATATTTCTCCACCTCTTCGCGGGTGACCTTAATCTCGCGGGCGACCTCCTCGCGGATGACCCTCTGCGTCAGAATCTGGTTGCGAATCTGCTCCTTGTAATCTTCAAAGGCCATGCCGGTGGCCTGGCTTACGGCGCGCTCGAACTCTTCCATGGTGGGGATGTTGTTGCGCTGGCGGATGGCGTCAAGCTGGTTGACGACCTGCGGCTCGACGTTAATGCCCAGGTCTTCGCCGCGCTGGATGAGCAGCGAATTGTCAATCAGGTCGCGCAGCAGGTTCTTGGCTTCTTCGCGGATGCGCTCTTCCACCTGCTCCGGGGTACAGCTCTGGCAGGCCCGCGCAACTTCCTGCCGCAGGGCCTGGCGAGCTTCCTCGAGGTCGCTCAGGGTAATGATGCGGTTGTTCACCCGGGCGACGATGTCTTCCACCACACGGGCTCCGCTTTCGGGCGGGCTCTGCTGTGCGGCCGCCACGCCGCAAATCAGCAACCACAGCAGCAGATATCGGGCGAATGGGTTGCTCGTTTTCATGTCGCTCCCATTGCTGGATTTTAGCGCCCGGGCTGGAGTTGCAGCAACAGCTTTGTCAGCTGCCCGGGCAGGCTGCCTGCGCTGCGGCGCGTCTCCGTCCAGAGTACGCCGGCGGGGTCGAAGCGCAAGCCATTGCCCTGCCGGACCAGTTCCACGACGCGGCGCGGCTCGACCGGCGTCTGCTCGTGAAATCGAATAGCCACGCGGTCGCCGCGGCGGTCAATCGCCGCCACCTGCAGCCGCTCGGCCGCCGCTTTCAGCACAGCGTAATCCAGCAGGTTCTCCACCGGGCGCGGCACCGGCCCGAAGCGGTCTTCGAGCTCGTGGTGAAGCTCCTCGCGCTCGGCCGGCGTGCTGATTGCGGCAATCCGCCGGTAGGTGCGCATGCGCAGCGCCTCGCCGGGGATGTACTCAGGTGGGATGCGGATTTCGAGCCCGAGGTTGAGCGTGGCGCGCAGCTCAGGCGCCGCCGCTTCGCCTTTCAGCTCGGCCACGGCGCGCTCCATCATGCGGCAGTAGAGGTCGAAGCCCACCGCGTGGATGTGGCCGTGCTGCTGCCGCCCGAGCAGATTCCCGGCGCCGCGCAACTCGAGGTCGAGTGCCGCGATGCGAAACCCCGCCCCGAGCTCGCTGAACTCGCGGAGCGCGGCCAGCCGCTTGCGCGCCGCCGGCGCCAGCGCCTCGCCGGCCGGCACCAGCAGGTAGGCGTACGCGCGCAGGTTCGAACGGCCTACCCGCCCGCGCAACTGATACAGCTCGGCCAGCCCGAAACGGTGGGCATTGTTGATGAGAATGGTGTTCACGCGCGGGATGTCGAGTCCGTTTTCGATGATGGTCGTGGAGACGAGCACGTCCGCTTCGTGGCGCATGAACCTCAGCATCACGCGCTCCAGGTCTTTTTCGCTCATCTGCCCGTGGCCCACCACAATGCGCGCCGCCGGCACCAGCCGCTGCAAGGTGGCGGCAATCGAATGAATCGTCTCCACGCGGTTGTGGAGGAAATAGACCTGCCCGCCGCGGGCCAGTTCCTGCTCAATGGCCGACTGCACCAGCCGCTCGCTGAACGGCGCGACCGTAGTCTGAATCGAGAGGCGGTCTTTGGGCGGTGTTTCGATCAGGCTCATATCGCGCAGCCCGACCAGTCCCATGTGCAGGGTGCGCGGAATAGGCGTGGCCGACAAGGTGAGTACATCCACGTTCTTGCGCAGCTCTTTCAGCCGCTCCTTGTGCGTGACGCCGAAACGCTGCTCTTCGTCCACGACCAGCAGACCGAGGTCATGGAAACGCACGTCTTGGCTGAGCAGCCGGTGAGTGCCGATAACGATGTCCACTTTGCCGAGTTCCAGATCTTCGAGCACGCGCTTGGTTTCGCGGGGGGTGCGGAAGCGGCTGAGCATCTCAATGCGCACCGGGAAGGCGGTGAAGCGGCGTTTGAAGGTCTCGTAGTGCTGAAAGACCAGCACGGTGGTCGGCGCGAGCACGGCCACCTGCTTGGAGTCGCGGACGGCTTTGAACGCGGCGCGCATGGCCACTTCGGTTTTGCCGTAGCCGACGTCGCCGCAGATAAGGCGGTCCATGGGCAGCGGTCGTTCCATGTCGCGCTTGGTGTCTTCGATGGCGCGGATCTGATCGGGCGTTTCGTCGAACTCGAAAGCCTCGTCGAATTCGCGCTGCCAGGCGGTGTCGGGCGAAAATGCATGGCCCGGCGTAGTGCTGCGTTCGGCGTAAAGCCGCAGCAGCTTCTCGGCCATCTCTGCCACTGCTTTCCGCGCGCGCTGCTTGCGCGCCGCCCAGGCGGTGCCACCTAGCCGGTCGAGCTGCGGCTTCGCTTCGCCGATGGTGCGGTATTTCTGCACCAGGTCGAGCCGGGCAAGCGGCACATAGAGCCGGGCATCTTCGGCATAGCGCAAAAGCATGAACTCGCCGCGGCTGCCGTCGGTTACAATTTGCCGCAGCCCTTCGAACTGTCCGATGCCGTGGTCCAGGTGGACGACGAAATCGCCCGGCTGCAGCTCGCCGATGTCGGCTTCGAAGGCCGCCATCTTCGGCCGCCGGCGCGGTGGCGGCGCGACGGCTTCAAACAGGTCGGCGCAGCCGTGGAGCGTGAGCTTCAGCTCGGGGAAGGCCACGCCGTGCGCGAGCGGAGCCTTGATCAGCACCACGGCGGACACGCTGCCGCCGGTGGCTTCTTCGGCTAGGCGCGTGACGGTGGCGTCTTCTTCCAGCTCCCCGATGCAAAACGGCGCTTCGAATTCGCGGCACAGGTCGGCCAGCCGTTCCAGCTCGCCGGTCGTGGCCGCGCTGACCAGCACCTGCGCGCCGGCGGTGAGGCGGTCGCGCGTTTCGGCCATGAAGGCCGCCACGTTGCCGTGGTAGCGCAGGGTGGGCTGGCTTGGCAGCACGAGCGGTTCGGCGGCATCGGCCAGCGCGAGCTGCATCAGCCCGAGCCGCTGTGCGCGGCCCAGCGCGTCGGTCCAGGCTGCTTCGCCCAGATAAAAAGTCTCCGGGGGAGCGGCGCTGGGGTTCTGCTCGCACTCGAGTGCAAACGATTCGCGCAGCCGCTTCTGGAACGAGTGAGCCGATTCAGCAAGCGTCTCCGGCTCGTCGAGTATTACCAAGGCGTCGCCGGCCAGCGACAGCAGGTCGTACTCGTGGGGGGTGAGCCGGAAAATGTCGAATTCCCAGCCGGGCAGTGCGCCGGGACGGGCTGCGTCGTTTTCGGCAGCGCCCGGCACCGTCTCAGCAAAGACGCGCTCGAGCCCGCGGACTGTGCGCGGGTATTCCGTAAGTGGCAGCAGCACCGCGCGTTCGACCGGCGCAACCGAACGCTGCGTGGCCGGGTCGAATTCCCGGATGGATTCGACTGTGTCGCCCAGCAGCTCGATGCGTACCGGGCGCGGCGCTTCCGGCGAGAAGACGTCCACGAGGCCGCCGCGCACGGCAAACTGACCAGGCATTTCGGCCATTTCCTGCCGCTGGTAGCCCACGACAGTCAGGTGCTCGAGCAGTTCCTCGAGCGGGATTTCCGCATCGCGCGCGATGGTCTTCGCCAGGTTGCGGTAGTGCCCGGCGTCGCGCAGGCGCATCTGTGCCGCTGCCACCGGAGCGACCATCACGCGCGCCGTGCCGGTCACCAGCCGCCACAATGCGACCGCGCGGGCTTCGCTGATGTCCGGATGGGGTGAGCGGCCGTCGTAGGGCAGCACGTCGTGGGCCGGGAGCGACTCGACTTCGGCGGGCGTACGTCCGCTGAGCGCACGGTAAAAGAATCGCAGCGGTTCGATAAAGTCCTCAGCGCGGGCGTTCGATTCGACCAGAAAAATCACGGAGCGGTCGAGCGCCACCGCAGCGTGAGCAACCACCAGCGCTTTGGCGGTCTCTGTCAAACCGGCCAGGCCCACCTCGCGGCGGCCGCGGCGCAGCGCATCGAATGCGGCTTCGGCGGCCGGGTGGCGGCCCACCCTTGCCAGCAGTTCGGCGACCAGCGGGAGAATCATGACTTTCCGGGCAGCGCGCGAATGCGGGCGAGGATGTCCGTCGTGGAATAGCCGGGTTCGAACGCCAGCCTTTCGACGCGTCCTCCGGCGGCTTCGACTTCCTCGCGGCCGACGATTTCCCCTTCGCCCCAGTCGCTGCCCTTGACGAGCACGTCGGGCAGCAGGCGCGCAATCAGTTTCTGCGGCGTGGGCTCGTCGAAAATTGTGACATAGTCCACGGCTGCCAGCGCGGCCAGAATCTCGGCGCGCTCGGCTTCCGGCAGGATGGGCCGGCCCACGCCTTTCAGCTCGCGGACGCTGCGGTCGCTGTTGATGGCGACTACGAGCAGGTCGCCCATCGCGCGGGCGCGTTCCAGCGTGCGCAGGTGACCGGGATGGAGCAGGTCGAAGCAGCCGTTGGTGAACACCACGCGCCGGCCGTTGCCTTTCGCCTCGGCAACGGCGACAATCAGCTCATCTTGGGGCAGAACTCTTCCCAATTCCTGCACCGCAGCGGCGCTTCAGTGGTGCCGCTTTACGGCATGCTTTCATTTTATCACGCGCGCCGGAGCCGCCCGTGAAGCGCGGCGGAATTGTCCGAGTCACCGCCGGACTCACCCTTGCTGTGAGCGGAGTGCTCATCTCAGCAGACTCCGCTCTGCGGAGCGAAGAGACGGTGGAAACCAAGAGCTGCCGCGTTCCCATCAGCGTGTTCCATGGCCGCGCGGCGGTGAACGCTGTGGTTGTGCTGCACGGACTTTCCGCCGACCGTAAGCTGATGTTCAATCTCGGCGCCTGGCTCGTCTCGGATGCGACTGCTGTCTTCGTGCTCGACCTGCCCGGGCACGGAGACAATCCTGAACCGTTTAGTTTCGCCCGCGCTGAAGCGTGTGCAGCGCAAGTGCTTGACACGCTGGCGGCTCGCGGCGCAATCGCGCCGGAGCGAACTGCCCTGCTCGGCCATTCGATGGGCGGGGGCATCGCCATCCGCCTGGCAGACCGCTTCCCTACTGCTGCGACGGTGGCGATTTCACCGGGACTTGGACGGCGCCCCCGGCGCATGCCGGCAAACCTGCTGGTTGTGACAGGCGATTTTGATCTCCCTCAACTGCGGCGCGAAGCACGGGGTCTGGCTGAGGCGGCCGGTGGTGAGCGTACCGGAGCGCAAGACTTTGCCCAGTTGCGAGCCTTCGAGCTCTTCCATGTGCCCCGTGCGACTCACACGAGCTACTTGTTTGACCCGGTCGCCGGCAGGAAGATTCGCACCTGGCTGGCGCATAGCCTGCCGGATTATTCCGCGCAGCCGCAGAGCGTCAGGCTGGATGTTGTCTTCGGCAGCTTGCTTGGTATCTTGGGACTTCTGCTTGTTTTCCCGGCTGTGGCCACCGGGTTGTCGAGATTGTCCAAGCCGGTTTTGCGAAGCAGTGCAGAGAGGCCAGGGGCGACACGGTCTTTCGTTTGCTGGGCGGTCGCAGGGGCGTTTGCTTTGGCGGTGTTGTGGCTGTGGGTACCGCTCGGCTGGCTGCGGATTTATGACGGAGATTACCTGGTTTCCTATTTGTTCGTAGCGGGCCTGGCGCTAGTGCCTTTGCTTGGCGAAAAAGGGGCGTTGCGTGCAGCGCCGCCACCAGAGCCTGGGGGTAACGAAAGGCAAATACTGCCTTTGTTCCGCGACTGGCGCGGAATTGTCGCCGGTGCAGTGATGGGCTTGGCCGCCATGCTGGCCTTTGGCGCGTGGCTCGACTGGTGGCTCTACGACCTGTGGTTGAACGCACCGCGCTGGTGGCGCTTTGCGGCCATGCTTCCCTTCCTGCTGCCGTACTTTGCGGCGGAAGAGCGCGCACTCGGTCCGCCGGAGAGAGCCTGGCGGGGCAGCATGCGGCGCTACGCTTTATATTTCGGGCTGCGAGGAATTTTGGCGGGGCTGCTGCTAGTGCCGATTTTCCTGCTGGGCAACGGTCCGGTGCTGGCACTGCTGCTGCTGCCGTACCTGGCGCTGTTTTCGCTGCTGCAACGGCTGGGCGCCGACGCGCTTTGTCAGCGCACGAATTCCCGCGCCACGGCTGTGGTTTTCGATGGTATCCTTGCCGCCTGGTTTGTCGCCGGCGTGATGCCGATCACGTGACCACTCTGCGGGCGCCGGTGAGACGAAATGCGTGAAGTAGCAGTTGTCGGCGGCGGCCCGAGCGGCGCGATGTGCGCCGAACGCCTGGCCCGCGCGGGCCTGCGCGTGACCGTGTACGACGAGCGGCTGGCGTGGGAAAAACCCTGCGGCGGCGGGCTGACCCACAAAGCCATCGAACGCTATCCCTTCCTGCTCGACGGCCCCGAACCGAAAAAACTGATTCGTGACGTTGAGCTGGTCACCAGCCGCGGGCACCGCGCGCAGTTCAGGCTGGACAGGCCGATCGTGATTTACTCCCGCAAGGTGCTGAACGGGCTGCTGCTGGAGCGTGCGAAGCAGGCCGGGGCGCGCGTGGTGCAGGCGCGCGTGAGCCAAGTGGAGACTTGTGGCGAGCGCGTGACGCTGTGCCTGGTGCGGGGAAGCAGCGGTTTTCCGCAAGCCGCCGATGCCGCCGACTTTGTCGTGGTGGCTGCCGGCGCGCGCAATGCGCTGCTGCCGGGCACGACCCCGCTGCGTCCGGCCGACCTCGAGCAGACGGTCGGTTACTACGTGCCGGTGGAATCCGACACGCTGAAGGTGAAGTTTCTGTCGCGCTTCGAGGGCTACCTGTGGTCGTTTCCGCGCGCCGACCACCTCTCGGTCGGCATCTGCGGAAAAGTAACGCAGACGACCGCCGCGGCGATGAAACGCTACCTGCACGAGTTCATGGAAGAAGAAGGAATCCCGCGGCAAGGGAAGTTTTACAGCCACGTGCTGCCATCACCGGAGGCCAAGACGCTGCGGACACGCCGCGTGGCGGGGCGCAACTGGGCGCTGGTGGGCGATGCCGCCGCCTGGGTGGACCCGCTGACCGGCGAGGGTCTGCACTACGCGCTGCGCTCCGGCGAGCTGCTGGCGGAGGCCCTGGCCGAAGGTTGCCCCGAGGAATACCCGCAGCGGGTGCGGGCCGAGTTCAGCGCCGACCTGGAATTCGCCACGCGCGTGGCGCGGCGATTCTATCGAGGCAAGTTTCTGGGCGGCGCGGTGACGGTGCGGACGGTTCAGTTCATCCAGCGCAGCCCCACGTTCCGTCAGCTGATGCGCGATGTCTTCGCCGGTGCGCAGAACTACCGCAGCCTGAAGCGCCGTTTGTGGGCGCAGGTGGGCATAACTTTCGCTGAGATTGCTGGCAGCCTGTTCCGAGAATCGGCTGGGGTGGCCGACGCCAAAGCAAAGTGAGATCCGGGCCGGCGACTGCCCGACCGGCGCACCGGGGTCACCACTCCCACCTGCTGAACTGGACGGCCATCGCGCCGCACGCCTAGAAGACGACGTACCACTCGAATTCGCACTCCTCCTCGTCCCCCGGCTGCCGGGAAACCTGCCTGGGCTTCTGTTCTTCGCGATAGCTTGCCTGTGCCTCGGGCGCCTGCTCCTGCGTGGGATTAACGGCCGGATCACATTGCACGGCAAACTCGTGGAAACTTCCCCCGATGGCCCGGTATCCTCCCCCTGCCGGGATCACCAGTTCAACTTCAAGATTCTTCGCGCCGCCCGGCCCGAGCGTGTACAGCCGGGCCGTAAAGGTGCAGCGCGTCGACTTGTACCGGATGAACACGGTGGCGTTGATCGCCTGATTTCGCGGATAGATGGTCTGCTCGCGGCCATTGCAGGGAACGGACGAATCCATTTTCGGCGTAACACTCATGCCCGGCCTCCTGTGCGTCGTGGGATGAGGCACTACTATAACAGAGCGTTAGCAGATATCAACTGGTATATAAAGGGAGCATAGAACTTGGCGAGGTCGGGGACTCTGCGCGTGAATTCTCCAACCGGGAACCATTCAAAACCATCGAATCCGCGGTGGGCACCCTCCGATGGCAAACGACGCCGGTGCAAATCAAGAGACAACTGTTCGGCGGTTCTCCGGGAGAGGCTTCGGCGAGCGAGGCTCAGAAAAGTTCGCGGCGCACCGCCGGCGACTTGCGCTGCGGCGGCACCAGCGTGGCCATTTTGCGAATCATGGCCAGCACCAGCCGCTTATCTCCTTCGGTGAGGCCGCTGCTGTACTTCTTGATTTCGCCGAGGAAGCGGATTTCGTCTTCGGAAAGCTCGCCGAGCAGGCGCTTGTTGTCGCGGTCGCGCGGCGATTCTTCTCCCGGGAAGAAGTCCGCCAGGTTGATTTCCATGGCCTCGGCAATTTTGGCCAGGGTTTCCAGCGACGGCACCGTGTGGCCGTTTTCTACCCGCGAGAGGTAGCAGCGCAACAGGCCGGTGCGGCGCTCAATGTCGCCTTGGGAGAGGCCGCGGTCGCCACGGTAGCGACGGATTACCTCGCCGATATTGACCTTGGGTTTTTCCTTGGGCACGGGTAAAGCCCTCCAGTGTTTTCTGCATGTTACGGAAGGGGGGAGTGGCTCGCAATATAAACTTTCGGGGGAGGGGGTAACCAGTAGTATACGGGCCCGGCCAGCGCAGAAGGCGAACACCGGGCGCAGGCCACACTGCCAGTCCCGGCGGGCGCTCACCGCTCTGGAGCCATGGCCCACAAGACCGGACCTGGCGCCAGCGGGAGCTTGGCGGCGCACAGCCGTCGCACAGGCCACAATTCAGCGGACGGCGAATGAGGGGCGACTTCAGGTCGCCCCTCGCTGTTTCTCACTGGCGCGACGGGCGGACGGTGAAGGCCTGCTCGATGCGGAATTCGAGCAGCGTCTCGCTGGGCACGCGCACCTGTTCGCCCTTGGTCAGCACCTGGATAGCAGTGCCGGCGCCGGCGCCCACGCCAGCGCCGATGGCTGCGCCCTTGCCGCCGCCCGCTACGGCGCCGATGATGGCTCCGACGGCCGCGGCACCGCCGACGCGCTTCGCCGTCTGCTTGCCGCGGGATTCACCTGCCACTTCGTAGTCGCTGGTAACGATGGGCTGGAGCTGCTGTCCGATGAGAATGTCGGTCAGCTCAAGCTTCAGCTCCGACTTGCCGGCAATCCGCCCGGCTTCTTTCGCTTCGGCCAGACGCCCATACACATCGGTGCCCTTCGACACAACCACCACACCGTCCACCACGAGGTCCTCTTCGAGGCTGGCGCGGAAGCGGTCGCCAATCTGGTTCGTCTCGGAATCTACGCTATCGATCATTCTTACCAGGATAGTGCTGCCGGCAGGCACGGTGACCGGGCCGGAGAGCGTTCGCCGCGGCTGCTTGGCGGGCTGCTGTTGCTGTGAGGCAGCGCCGGTCGGTTGCGAAGTCGCGCCGGATTCAGCAGCGAAGGTGATGGCCAGAACCTCGCTCAGCGGGAAGACGCGTATTTCGCCGTTGACCAGGAAGCGGACGCTCCGCTGCGACCCGCTTATGTATTTGCCCTGAATCACGCGGCCGTCACGCAACTCGATGGTATCGGCCGAGCAGGCCGAGGCCAGCAGCAGCACGGCCAGCACGGCAAGAAAAATCGTAGGCAAGGAATTTTTCATCAGTCGCCCCCAGTGGGAATCGCTTGCGCGAACAGACAGTCGCCGGGAGACTGGCTGCCGCCTGAGATTCCCGCTTCGTCCAGCATACTCCACCGTGGACGTTCGGCAAGATTAGATTCGCAGGGCGCGAGGCCCGTTGCTCAGGTTTTCGGGTGAGTTGACTACCGGGATACCGCAAAAAATTCCGGCGAGACTCCGCAGCGTACTCAGGCCGGCGCGCGGCCGCTGGTTCCGGCAGCCGAAGGAATCGGCGGCAGCGAACGATAACAGTTCACAAAACGCGGGTCGCGCCCGGCCACGTCCTCGGGTCGCGCGAGGCCGGAATGAATCCATTCAATCACCGCAGCCCAGCCTTCGCTTTCCGGGTCGTGAAGCAGGTAGCCGGAAACGACGGCCAGCACATAAAAGCCTTCTTTCAATTGAAACGTGAGTGTGGGATCCTTCAGTTCGCCGCGGCAGACGCGCATCACATACTCTTCCGCGTTCATGCGTTTCGCATAGCGATGGTAGCCGCGCAGGCGCGAGCCCGCGCGAATCCGCAGCAGGCCCAGCCGCTGCACCAGCTCGCGGCGGGCCTGGTAAAGCTTTCTCCCCACGCCGCGCCGCTGCACGTCGGGGTGGACCATCACTTCGGCACCATACAGCGTGCGGCCACGCACCGGATCGTGGTTGGTGAAGTAGCCGCGGTTGGTGAAATCCACCCAGCTCCGGCGCAGGTCGTAATCGTCCCAGCGGATAATCAGGCACGCGGCCATACCGACGACGCGGTTGGTTCCCAGTTCGACGGCGACGAACTGCCCTTCGGGGAAAAAATGCAGGTGCGAGCTCAGGTGAGCGCGGGTCCACGGCGGGCTGCCGGGCTAGACAGCCTCAGTCAGCTCTTGGATACCGCGAAAATCGGCGCGGCGGGTGTTGCGGACGATGATGCGCGGCAGGTGCGGCTTCACAGCTTCACCGGCTCGAGGCGCGCGGCGATTTCGGCCGAGCGTTTACTGTCTTCGAGCGGCAGCACGGTGCCCGTCGAACGCGCCTCCCTGATGGTCTTCAGGTTCAGCTCGCCGATGACCATCATTTCCTGATTGGGGTTGCCCTCGGCCAGGATGCCATCGCGCGAAAAGGCGAAATCACTGGGGGTGAGAATCGCTGCCTGGCCGTAATTCAGTGACACGGCCGGCACCATCGGGATTGAGCCGACCGTGTGCGCCTGCACCACGTACACCTGGTTTTCGATTGCGCGGGCCTGCGCGCAGTAGCGCACCCGGAGCATTCCCTGCCGGTCGTCGGTACAGGACGGCACCAGCAGGAGCTGGGCACCTTGGCGGGCGGCGGCGCGGGCCAGCTCCGGAAATTCCACGTCGTAGCAGATGGTCACTGCCACGCGGCCGAAGTCTGTTACAAAGAGCTTCAACTGCGAGCGTGCGGAGACTTTCCAGTCTTCGGTTTCAAAGCGCGTCATGTGCAGCTTGCCCTGCACACCGTACTCACCCGAGGGAGCAAAGAAGTAGCAATGGTTGTACACCTTGCTGTCGCTGTGATCCTGCGCAGGGATGGTGCCGGCGCAGATGTATATTCTGTAGCGGCGCGCCAAGCCGCTCATCAGCTCAATGAACTGCGGGCGTCTTTGCGCCAGGTCACGGATCTGTTCCTGAATCGGCCGCTTCAGGTTGGAAAGGGTCAACAACTGGACGGTGAAATATTCCGGGAAGACGACGATGTGGCAGTCATAGTCGCCGCGGTTTCCACCCGTGCGGCTACCTGGTCGCGAAACTGCTCGAAGGTCCCCACCGGACGGATAAGATATTGCAGTGCGGCTACGCGGATGCGGTCCAAAGCACCTCCTCACAACGGGTTTTCAAAATGAGGCCGTGGGACCTGAGATTTGCTTGAATATTCTATCATCCGATAGAGACTGCGTGCGAGAACTCCCGCTTAGCGACTGCGGAAACGCCTCGCTGCCGCAGAGGCGAGTAGAAGCCGTGATTCTGCTGCGGGGAAAAATGAGAAATCTGGTGCTGGAGGAGGGGGTCGAACCCACACGGCCTTTCCAGGCCACGAGATTTTGAGTCTCGCGCGTCTGCCAGTTCCGCCACTCCAGCCTGGTCCTCGCGTTGCCGACGAGGGGCCCATATCGCGCGCTCTTTGCGACAGGCTCGCTCAGGACGAATCCCGCGGGAAACCTGCGCGGCGCGCTCCGCACATGAACCTTGCGAAGAAAGGGTAGCATGGGGCGCCGCGGCGCTCAAGGTGAAGCGGAAAACAGCGCAGGGCGGAGTTGGAAGTCAGAGGCTTGAGGCTGGCGGTGGGAGGCGAGAACATTGCAGCGCTCGCGCAGAACGGAGCGGGCCGAGGGCGGCCTTCTGGCTTCTGAATTCTGATTCGCCTTGCAGAATCATCATATAATCGCGGCCTGAAACTGGGGCGGGCAGCAGAGCGGGAATGAGCGGGCAAACGGGCGAACCGGTCATAATCTTTGAAAACGTCCACCTGAGCTTCGAAGGGCGCACGGTGCTGGAAGGCGTGTCGTTTACCGTGCGCGAGCGCGAGTGCAAGGTGCTGGTAGGGGAATCCGGGTCGGGCAAAACGGTGCTGCTGAAGCTGGCCGCCGGTCTGCTCCAACCAGACGAAGGCCGGGTCATTGTACTCGGGCAGGATTTGACCAAACTCAGCGAGAAGCAACTGCTCGACTTCCGCCGGCGCATCGGGTTTGTGTTTCAGGAGGGCGCGCTGTTTGATTCGATGACCGTGGCGCAGAACGTCGCTTACCGGCTGCTGGAAGAAGGCGTGGCAGAAGACGAAACCGAGCAGCGGGTGCGGGAGGCGCTGCGCTTCGTCGAGCTGGAAGACGCCATCTGGAAACTGCCGGGCGAGCTTTCCGGCGGGATGCGCCGGCGGGTTTCGATCGCGCGTGCGCTGATGGGCAATCCACCGATAGTGCTGTACGATTCGCCGACCGGCGGGCTCGACCCGGTTACGTCGCAGACCATCATCACGCTGATTTTGCGGCTGCGCGACCTGCACGGGGTCACTTCGCTGCTGGCCACCCACCGGCTGCAGGACGCCTTCGGCCTGGCGAATTTCCGCTTCGACGAAGTGCACAACCGGGTGCTGCCCATCTGGGAAGGCGTCGAGCTGCCTGCCCCGCCCGGTCAGCTCCCGGCGAACGGGCAGCCTGCGACTTCGTTTCTGGTGCTGCATGACGGCAAGGTGTATTTTGAAGGCGAGCAGCACGACATCCTGAAAACCGATGACAGCTACATCCGGAGTTTTCTGGTGTGAGCGGAATTGGCAAGCAATGCGCGGATTCAGCGAGGCGAGCAGAGCACGCAGCAGGCTGCGCTACTGCCCGTGCAGCCGACATCATCGCTGAACGCCGCGCAAGTTGCCGGCCGCGACTGCGGTTTCTCTATCCAAGATCCAACGGCATCACTGAGGAGGGGCGACGATGGCGCAACGCAAGCAAGTGACCTGGGCGGACCTGCGCGTGGGTCTGTTTGTTCTGGTGGGGCTGTTCCTTCTGGCGGTGGGCGTGCTGTACGTGACCGGAACCACGGTGCTCGGCGAGCGCTACACTCTCCGCACCTATATGGAAAGCGTCGAAGGCGTGGCGCGCGGCGCGCCGGTGCGGCTCGACGGAATTGACATCGGCAACGTGGAAGAAATCCGCGTGGTGCCCGATGCGAAGGAGCCCGGCCGCAATATTGAGCTGCGCATGCGCGTGAACAAAGACTACCAGGAGATGATTCGTACCGATTCGATTGCCCGGCTGACGACCGAAGGACTGCTGGGCAACCGCTACGTGAGCATCTCGCGCGGGTTCACCGGCGTGCCGGTGCAGGAGGGCGGTGAGGTGCCCGGCCTGGATGTTGCTCCGATTGACACAGTTTTCGATCAGACGATCCAGGTAGCCGAGCGGGTGAACGCCATTCTGCGCGATCTGCAACAGGGTAAAGGCACCGTGGGCCGGTTGCTGACGGACGAATCGCTGTTCGTGGACCTGCGCAACACAGTGGACCAGGCCAGCAAGCTGGTGGCCGAGGTCCGCGAAGGACGCGGCTCGGTCGGCAAACTGTTCGCCTCCGAGGAACTGTACAACAAGGTGGATTCGACCTTGACGCGCGCCAACAACATCATCGCGGCGGTCGAACGTGGCGAAGGCACGCTGGGCAAGATCATCTATGACCCGGCGTTCTACGACAACGCCCGGCTGTTTCTGGAGCGCGGCAACGGCCTGCTCGACAGCATCCAGCAGGGCCGTGGCACGCTCGGCAAGCTGGTTGTGGAAGACACGCTGTACAACAATCTGAACTCCGCCGTCGCCAACGTGGAATCGGCCACCAGCAAACTGAATCGCGGCGACAATTCCATGGGCAAATTCTTCACCGACCCGCAGTTCTACGACAACGTCACCGGGTTGGCAGGCGACCTGCGCTTGCTGATCGGCGAGTTCCGCCAGAACCCGAAAAAGTTCCTGCGCATCAAATTTTCAATTTTCTGAGCAGAGCGGCGTTGGCCTTTGGCAGAGCTGCACCGCAAGCTAAGCCCTGGGCTGCTGCGGGACCGGCAGTTCGTGTAGTGCGCTGGCCCCGAACGCGATGCCACTGGCGTCGGGCCGGCCCGTCCTGCTTTGCTCTTATCTGGTGTGGTTCCGATCACGCGGGGTCTGCGCAGGCGCAAGCTGCCCCGGCGGTTAACGAAAGCTTAAAGGAGGATTCACGCGACCGAAACGTTGTATGGCATACGATAGTCACCGTCGGTACCCAATACTCATGGAGAGTCCCTCCGCGGCCCAGCGAGGCGTGGGCAAGTACTCGGAACACAGCCAGGGGGCGGCCCGGCGTCCCTACCCGGGTGCCCTAATCGTGGTGGAGGGAATTGACGGTTCGGGTAAATCCACCCAGCTCTACCTGCTCAAACGCTGGCTGGAAATCGGCGGCTACCGCATCCATTTCACTGAGTGGAACTCTTCCCCGCTGGTCAGATCGGCTACCAAACGCGGCAAGCAGCGGCGGATGCTGACTGCGGTGACGTTCTCGCTGCTGCATGCCGCCGATTTCGCCGACCGGTGCGAGCGGCAGATTCTGCCACTGCTGCAGGGCGGCTACCTGGTACTGGCCGACCGCTACATTTACACCGCGTTTGCGCGCGACGCGGCGCGCGGCTGCCCTGCCGCGTGGCTGCGCAATCTATACCGTTTTGCGCCCATCCCGGACATCACCTTCTACTTTCGAGCGCCTTTGGCTGTCGCAGTCAACCGTATCCTGAGCGGCCGGCCACGACTGAAATATTACGAGGCCGGGATGGATCTGGGCCTGTCCTACGACCGCGCGGAGAGCTTCCGCATTTTTCAGGGCATGATTCAGGACGAATACGACAAGATGGTTGAGACCGACAATTTCGTGCTGATGGACGGTTCGGCCAATGTCAACGTCTTGCAGACACACATGCGCGAAATCGTCCTGCGGGAAATTGATCTGAAGCAGTTTTCCGGCCGATGAGCAATACCTCCCAACCCGGTGTCCCCAACGAGCGCGCCGCGGCGCCCGGCAGCGACAACATCATGGACGAAACGTGTTTTTTCGGCCAGGAACTGCCTGGCATTGACCCCGAGGAGCTGACCGGCAAATTGATTGTCATCGAAGGCACCGACGGCTCAGGCCGTTCGACACAGATTGCACTGCTGACAGAATGGCTGGAATCGCAAGGGTTCGCCGTGCAGACCATGGGCCTGCGCCGGTCACTGTTGGTCGCAAAAGACATTGACGACCTGCTGGCGAAGAACACCGTGACGCGGCTGACGATGGCGCTGATGTACGCCACCGACTTCTACGACCAGCTCGAGAACCGCCTGCTGCCTGCGCTGCGCTCCGGTCTGGTGGTGCTGGCCGACCGCTACATCTACACCCTGATTGCCCGCGGCGCGGTGCGCGGACTCGACACCGAATACTTGCACGGCCTGTACGCGATGGCGCTGCGGCCGGAAATGACGTTCTGGCTGAACGTCAGCCCGGAGGTGGCCTTCGAGCGCGAATTCAAAAAATCCGGCATGATCAGCTACTGGGAAGCGGGCCGCGACATGAACCTTTCCAGTGACCTGTTCGAATCCTTCCTGCTCTATCAATTTCGCGTGAAAAAACAATTCGAGGAGCTGGCGCGGCGGCATCGGTTCCTCGAAGTGGACGGCGAGGCGCCGATTCCCTCGGTCAACCAGGAGCTGCGCCGGCAGATTGCGGCGCACCTGGGCATCGCGAATACCGGATACGAACCTTCGCAGGCGTTCGCGCACCTGTGGAGATAACCGACCCTGACGTGCCCGCACCGCTCCAACTGGCCGCCATTGACGCCGGATCGAACGCCATCCGGCTGCTGATTGCGCGGGCCACCTCCTCGCGCCGGTACAAGAAGCTGCACGGCGAACGCATCGCGGTCCGGCTAGGCCACAACGTCTTTACCCGGCAGCGCTTTGACAGCGAAACCCTTAACCGGGCCGTCGCGACCTTTCAGCATTTCCGCGCACTGATGGATGAGCACGGCGTGCGCTGCTACCGCGCGGTGGCCACCAGCGCGACACGCGAAGCCCGCAACCGCGATGTGCTGCTGCAGCGCATCCGCCGTGAAGCCGGCATTCACCTTGAAGTCATCAGCGGCCCGGAAGAAGCCCGGCTGGTGCGCACCGCAGTGCTGGCGGGGCTGGGCACGACGCTGCAACCCAAGTTGATCTGCGACCTGGGCGGCGGCAGCCTAGAGATCAGCCTGCTTCGCAACAGCTCCGTGTGGCAGAGCCTCGCCCTTCCGGTCGGCACGGTGCGCCTGATAAGAACACTGGGGCTCGAAGACGAACTCGACGCCGACCAGGTGGACGGAGTTCGCCACTACGTCGAATCCATGCTGGACAGTTTTCTGCCTGGACGGCCGCGGATCGAGGGCATGCTGGCCGTGGCCTGCGGCGGCAACGCCGAAGCACTGGCCAAGATCGCTCCCGGGACGCCGCAACGTGGGGTGCGAAAGATGGCGCTGCGGCTGCTCCGCGACCAGACCCTGCGCATGCTCGGTATGAACGTGGGCGAACGGATGAAGGCGTACGGCGTCCGGCGCGACCGGGCCGAGGTGATGGGGGTCGCCGCGGTGGTCTTTCTGACGCTGGGGCGCTGGCTGAAGCTGGAAAGCTTTCTTGTGCCCGGTGTGGGCGTGCGCGAAGGCATTGTGCGGGAGCTGATGCGCGCCCACTTCAGCCGGCGGAGCCCGACGGCAGCCTGACAGGAGGGCGGGTATGCGTCTATACCTGATGCGACATGGAATCGCCGTAGACCGGGCCGAGCCGAACTGCCCGCCCGACCCCGAACGCCCGCTCACCGCTCGCGGCGTGGAACGCACCCGGGAAGCCGCCATCGGACTGAGAGAATTCGGCGCCGAACCGGCGGAATTCCTTACCAGCCCGTATCTTCGCGCCGCGCAGACGGCCGAAATTGCGGCGGAGGTTTTCGGCTTTCCGCTGAAGAGTATTCGCCGCACCGACGCCCTGCTACCGCGGGCCGACCCGCGCCAACTGTTTCGCGAACTGGCCGAACTTACTGCCGACGAAATCCTGTGCTTCGGGCACGCGCCCCACGTGGACGAAGCGGTTGCGTATGCGCTGGGCAGCAAGCGGCTGCTGACGGAGTTGAAGAAGGCCGGGGTTGCCGTCCTGGAACTGGAGCGCGTCGCGCCGCCGCGGGGTATTCTTTTCGCCCTGTTTCCGGCCAAAAGCCTGCGCAAGCTCGCCGACTGAGTCGGCGCAGGAAGCTGTCCCGGCCGCCTGCGCAGTGCGCTGCTCTCGCCGAAAACGTCGTCGGCTCAGAAAATCCAGAGCAGCAGGCGGGTGAGGAAGAAATTCACGACGAGGATAAACACCGAGGAGAACACCACCGCCTCGGTGGTGGCCCGGCCCACGCCCTGGGTGCCGCCGCGGACGGTCAGCCCGAAGTAGCAGCCGATGGTCGAAAGGATGTAGGCGAAGATTACTGGCTTGGTCAGCCCCTGCATGATGTCGCCGAATTCGAGCGCGTCAATCGCTCGCGTCCAGTACTGCACCGGGTTCAGCTTCAGCTCGAAGTGCGAGACCACGAAGCCGCCTACCAGGCCGATAAAGTCGGCAATCACGGTCAGCAACGGCAGCACAATCAGCGTGGCCACCACGCGGGGGGTGACCAGCTTGCGCGTGGGGTCGGTGCCCATGGCACGCATGGCGTCCACCTGCTCGGTCACGACCATGGAGCCAAGTTCCGAAGCCATGCCCGAAGCGTTGCGCCCGGCCACCAGCAGCGCGGTTATGGTCGGGCCAAGCTCGCGCACCAGGGCGATGGCCACCACATCGCCGGTCAACGCTGTTTGCCCGAACCGTTCAAACTGCGATGAGGTCTGCAGCACCAGCACGGCGCCGATGAAAAACCCGGTCAGCATCACAATGGGCAGTGAACCCACGCCGACAATGTCCATCTGCAGCAGCGTGTCGGCGATGTAGCGCGGCCCGGTGAACAGGTTGGAAAGCGAGCGCACACAGAGCAGCGAGTAGTTTTGCAGCTCAAGCACGCGCCGCTTCAGCGCTTCGTTGACCATTGCGATGGGTGTGCTGGCCGTTGTGCTATTCACGTTGCATGTTGCGCGCTGGCCCGGGCGCACAAGCGGCGACCGGGCAAGACCATAATGCCACGTGCTTGAAGGCGCCAGCGAAAGCCTAGCGTCCGCCCGCCCAAGCGTCAAGCTAGTCTGCAAAGCTCCCGCGGGCGCGGCGGCTTTACCCCCTGCGGGCCGTCCGGTAGAATGCAGCGGCTTCGCAGCGTGCGAAGCCGACCTTGCCATGCTTCGATTTTTCACGGCCGGGGAATCGCACGGACAAGGGCTGGTAGCCTGGGTGTCGGGCTTGCCTGCGGCACTGCCGGTGGACATCCGCTTCGTCAACCACGAGCTGCACCGGCGGCAGCTTGGGTACGGGCGCGGCGGGCGGCAGAAAATCGAAAAAGACCGCGTGGAGGCCCTGAGTGGAATTCGCCACGGGCACACCATTGGCGCCCCGGTGGCGCTGCTGCTGGCGAATCGCGACTGGCCGAACTGGGAGAAGGCGCTGCCGGTCGAAGACGTTGCCGGGGCCGAAGAAGCGCAGCGGCCGCTGGTGGCTCCGCGGCCGGGTCACGCGGACCTGGCTGGCGCGCTGAAGTTCAACCTGCATGACGCCCGGTACGTGCTGGAACGGGCCTCGGCGCGCGAAACAGCCGCGCGCGTCGCCGCGGGCGCGCTGGCCAAGCTGCTGCTGCGCGAATTCGGCATCACCGTGCTGAGCCATACGCGGGCCGTCGGCCCGGTGCGGCTGGAACGCGAAGTCCGCTGGGAGGAAATCGTCGCCGTGTGCGAAAACCTGGAATCACCGCTGCGCTGCGCGGACGGCGATACCGAAGCGCGGATGAAAGCCGAAGTGGACGCGGTGCTGCGCGCCGGGGATTCCGTCGGCGGAATTTTTGAGGTTGTGGCGCACGGGGTACCGCCGGGACTGGGCAGCCACGCGCAGTGGGACGAAAAGCTCGACGGTCGGCTGGCGCAGGCAGTGATGTCGGTTCAGGCAGTCAAAGCTGTCGAAATTGGCAGCGGAGTGGCCAATGCGACTGCGCACGGCTCCGAGGTGCAGGACGAAATCTGCTACGACACACGGAAGAAGCGGTTCGCGCGCAGTTCCAACCGCGCCGGCGGACTCGAAGGCGGCATCACCAACGGCGAAGACGTGGTCGTGCGCGGCTACCTGAAGCCCATCTCGACACTGCGGCAACCGCTGCGCACCGCGGACCTGCGCACCAAGCAGGAAGTCAAGGCCGCCTATGAGCGTTCCGATGTGTGCGTGGTTCCCGCCGCTGGCGTAATTGGCGAAGCGATGGTGGCCTTCGTGCTCGCGCAGGCGTTTCTGGAAAAATTCGGCGGCGACCACCTGGCGGAAACGCGACGGAACTTCGAAGCGTATCAGCGGCAGCTCGACGAATTCTGAAACCACAGATGCACGCCGATGCACATCGAAGGATTCGGCGCAAGCAAGTGTCCTACTGTGGGCATTGGTGGTTCCACACGCTGTGAATAGCAGGCAGGCGAAATGATCTATCCCATCGTTAAGTATGGCGACAAGGTGCTGGAGACACCGGCCAAGCCGGTCACGCAGTTCGACGAAGAGCTGGCCAAGCTGACCGAAGACATGTTCGAGTCCATGTACGCGGCGCAGGGAGTGGGACTGGCGGCGCCGCAGGTGGGGCTCGGCATGCGGCTGGCGGTGATTGACGTGACCTCTGGCAAGAATCCTGAGGCAAAGCTGGTGCTGGCCAATCCGGAAATCATCCACGTCGAAGGCGAACAGCGCGAGGAAGAAGGCTGCCTGTCGCTGCCGGGCTTTCGCGGCTCAGTGCTGCGCCCGAAGTTCGTCACCGTGCGCGCACAGAACGCCCGGGGCGAATGGTTCGAGATGCGCGGCGAAGGGCTGCTGGCGCGCGCCTTCTGCCACGAGATTGACCACCTGAATGGACTCCTCTTTATCCAGCACCTGAGCATCCTGAAGCGTGACCTGATCCGGCGCAAAATCCGGAAGCTGCGCAAGACCGGCGATTGGTAGCCGTCCGCGTTTTTCCCTGGCGGTACAGCCGCGGGGGGTCTCCGATGCCGAATCACCCGTGCCGGCACGGGAAGCGGAATCCCGCGTGGCCGATGACTCTTTTGATAGAATCGCGGCGTCATGCGCATTGTTTTCTGCGGGACGCCGGAGTTCTCAGTTCCTGCGCTGAAGTCGCTGCTGGCCGCCCGCGACATCACCGTTGAAGCCGTGGTCACACAGCCCGACCGGCCCGCCGGGCGCAAGCAGCAGATGACAGCCCCTCCGGTCAAGCCGGTGGCGCTCGAGGCCGGCGTGCACGTCTACCAGCCCGAGAGAATCAAATCCGAATCGGCACACAACTTTTTCAAACGCCTCGCGCCGGACGCCGTGGTGATCATCGCCTACGGAAAAATTATTCCCGAGACTCTGCTCAACATTCCGCGGCTCGGGTGGATTAATCTGCACGCTTCGCTGCTGCCGAAATACCGCGGCGCCGCGCCAATCAACTGGGCCATCGTTGAGGGTGAGACCAAGACCGGGCTGACCACCATGAAAATTGACGCCGGGCTCGACACCGGCCCGCTTCTGCTGCAGAAGGAAATCGCCATCGGCCCGGACGAGACCGCGGCGGAGCTGGCCGCTCGCATGGCCGAGGAAGGCGCTTCCCTGATGCTGGAGACGCTGCGTAAGCTGGCCGCCGGAGAAATCGTGCCCGTCGAGCAGGACCACGAGCTGGCTACGTTCGCTCCCATGCTGAAGAAGGAGCACGGGCGGATAGATTGGTCCCTAGCCGCGCAGCGGATTTACAACCACATCCGCGGGATGCAGCCGTGGCCCGGCGCGTTCACTACGTTCCGGGGGAAGCTGTGTCACGTGTGGGGGCGTCCGGCCCAGACCGCGCGGCCAGTGACCGGTCCGCCCGGGACGCTGCTTCCGCGCGGCGACCGTCTGCTGGCAGCCTGCGGAGACAGAACCTGCCTCGAACTCGAAGCGGTACAACTGGAAGGCCGCAAGCGCGTCACCGCCGCCGAATTTCTCCATGGCGCCCGCCTCCGCGCCGGCGAACGATTCGAAAGCTGAGCGGGCTTAGCGCCCTGTTGCCGGAAAATTCATCCGGCGCAGCAGGTCCTGGAACTGCGGCTCACCCCTGGCAGCATCCACTCGGGGATCCACCCCGAGCCAGATCATTCAATCGGATCGCACCAGCAGGCCCTTCTCAAGCCAGGCGAATGCCTGCTGTTTCTCACCCAGGGACAGGTAAACAGTGGCTACATGATAAGGGCAGATATAACGCTGCCGGCTTACTTCCACCAGTTGCCGCAGGACGGCACGAGTCCGCTGGGGTTTTCCGGCCAGAGCATAAACTTCGCCCACGTAGGAATTGAGGACCGGGCTGTCGTCAACCGCTGCTACTTTTTCCGCCTCCGCTTCGGCCTGGGCCAGCTTACCCTGGTATGCGAAGCTCAGGGCCAGAATCGCGTGGGCGACGCCTGCGGTGGGGTCAAGTTCGAGTGCCTTTCTGCACTCGGCTTCGATTTCGGCGTAACGGCGGGACACAAAGAGCTGGTAGAGAGAGATTTTTCGGAGGGGACGGGACAGGGGGTCGAGCTGGTAGCCGCGCCGGGTTTCCCGAACCGCCTCATCAAATCGCCCCAGGGTGGCCAGCCAGGCACCGTACACCTGGTGCGCGCGTGCTGAGTTGGGATTCAGTTCCAAGGCCCGGCGAAGGCTTTGCTCAGCCGACGCCCAGTCGTAGTCGTAGAGCAACTGCACGTAGCCCAGTTGGGCGTAAGCGTCCGCCAGCGTGGAGTCCAATTCAATGGCCCGCAGTGCCGCAGCCTTGGCCTTGGGCATGGCCTGCTGCGGCGGCCAATAGACATTGGTCAGGGAGGCGTAGGCGTCGGCCAATCCCAGATAGGCGACGGCGTGATAGGCATCAATGGCGATGGCTCGCTGATACTGCTCGATAGCCTTCTCGTAGCCCTCCTGCTTGCCACGGTGAAAATAGTGGCGACCCAACAGGTATGCTTCGTGAGCCTCCGGGTTGACGGTTCCGACGGACCGAATGCGTGCCTGCTCGCCGGGAGTCAATTGGACACGAACCTTGTCGGCGACATTCCGGACCACCTCGCTCTGCAACGACAGGATGTTGCTCAGTTCGCGCTGGTAGCTGTCAGCCCAGAGCTGGCGGTCGGTAGGGCCGTGCACCAACTGCACGGTGATGCGTACCTGGTTGTCGTCGCGCAGCACCGATCCTTCGATCAGCCCTTCGACGCCCAGTTCCCGCGCGATCTGCGGCATGGGCTTGTCGGTGTCCTTGTAACGAATCGTCGAGGTGTGCGAGATCACCTTCAGCGCGCTGATTTTCGAAAGCTCGGTGATCAGCGCCTCGTGGATCCCTTCCGCGAAGTACTCTTGCCGGACGTCACCCGAGAGGTTCTTCAGCGGCAAAACGGCGAGCGAATCAATTTTTGGAGTCCGGCCGCTCCACAGCCGCTCGCGCAGCCCGCCCAGGTTTAGCGTCAAAGCGAGCACGACGACGGTACTTGCCGCAACCGCCGTCAGGCCAATGCTCCGCGCGCGCCGCGGCGCAGGCGCCACCGCTGGCACCGCGGCAGTGCCCATCGCCGCCTGCGCCAAGCGGCGCAGGTCCACGGCCAGTTCCTTCGCGGACTGGTAGCGGTTGTCTGCGTTCTTCTCCAGACACTTCAGGATGATCTCTTCGAGCCGCGGCGACAGTTTCGGATTCAACTGCCGGGGCGGAGGAACCGGTTTGTGCTGAATGTCGGCGGCCAATGCGGTGGCGACTTTCGCCTCGAAGGGTCGCCGGCCGCTGGCCATCTCGTAGAGCACCGCACCCGCCGACCAGATGTCCGCCCGGGCGTCGGCCGGTTCGGCGCGCAGCTGCTCCGGCGCCATGTACGGAAGCGTCCCCGCCAAAACCCCAGAGTCGCTGAAGCTTTCCGTCGTAGCCTCGGTGCCCGCCGGCCGCAACAACCTGGCTAGCCCGAAATCGAGTATCTTCAGGCGCCCCTCCCGCGTCACCCGCAGGTTCGCCGGCTTCAGGTCGCGATGAACCACGCCGTGCGCGTGCGCCGCTGCCAGCCCTTCGGCCAACTGCTCGCCCAGCCGCAGCACTTCCTTTTCCGGGAGCGGGCCGGCAGCCAGCCGCTCGTCCAGCGACTGCCCCGGTACAACCTCCGTCACCAGTACATCCACGCCGGCATAGGTGTCGAAGTCGTGGACAATCGCGATGTTGGGATGGTTCAGGCGGGCCAGTGCCAGGGCTTCGTTGCGAAAACGCCTGCGCGCGGATTCGTCACCGAGCAGGTCGGCGGGCAGAAGTTTCAGCGCGACGTCACGGTCCAGGTGTTCATCCCGCGCGCGGTAGACTTCGCCCATCCCGCCCGTGCCGATGCGCTCCAGCACGCGATAGTGGCCCAAAACCTGTCCAGTCATAAAAGGCGGGGTTTCCCTGGCGGTCATCATACGAGCCCCAATTGGCCAAGTCAACGGCCGGAACCGCCTGTCGGCCTCATTCGGGAATGCGGAGCCGCCTCACGTAGTCCTGGAAACGCGGTTGCGGCCGGAGCGAATCGTACTGCGGGGTCCACATTGAGGAAGGTGCGGTCGCGGGTCTGCGCGGCAAAGCCATCGTGCAGGAAGTGGACTTCGAGCAAGCCGGAAGGCGACGAAACCGTTGTCAGGTAGTCGCGATGAGCTTCGCAGAAGTCGGCCGGACTTACGGAAGAGATGTGGAGGTATCCTGGGCCAGGATTTGCTGCGCGAATTCGCTCGCGTGGGACTTGATTTCAAGAATGGCAAGCTGCTGCCGCACCGCAGAAGCCGCCAACCTTTGTTACAAGCAGGTTTCCCCCAGGAAGGATTCCCCGTAAGCTAGCGGCGTGCAAATGAGCCCGGCCCGACGGATTGCGTTTGACGTACTGCAGCGCGCGGAAACCGAGGCAGCGTTCGCCGCGGACCTGCTGCACGCGCGGCTCGGCGCCCGCGTAAGGCGGGAAGACGCGGCGCTGGCGACCGAGCTCACTCTGGGTGTGCTGCGCTGGCAGCGGCTGCTCGACGCGGTCGTGGCGCGGCACCTGGAAGAGCCCGTGGAGAACCTGGACGCGGAGGTGCGCATCGCGGTGCGGCTGGGCGCTTATCAATTGCGGTTTCTTGACCGGGTGCCGGCTCACGCGGCGGTGAACGAATCGGTGGAGCTGGCCAAGCGGGCAGGAAAACGTTCGGCGGCCCGGCTGGTGAATGCCGTTTTGCGCCGTGTAGCGCTTGAAGCCAGGCAACAGGCAGACTCACTGCTGCCCGCGGGAGTGGCAGGAATCGAGCGGCTGGCCGTTCTGCATTCGCATCCTACGTGGATGGTCAAACGCTGGCTGGCCGCCTTCGGCCGCGAGAGAACTGTTGCGCTGCTCGAGGCAAACAACGCTCCCGCGTCGCTGGCCTGTGCGGTTCATGACGCAAATCTGACGGAAAAGATTGTCGAAGAGCTGCACCGCGCCGGGCTGGCAGTCGCGCCGGGCCGCTGGCTGCGCCGCGCGCTGATCGTTTGGGGCGGCAGCCCCGCGAATACGGTGGCGTTCCGCAGCGGACGGATTTCCATTCAAGATGAGGCTTCGCAGATGGTGCCGCTGCTGCTGGATGTGGAACCTGGCGACAGCGTGCTCGACCTGTGCGCCGCCCCCGGGGGTAAGACGGTTGCGCTGGCGCGCGCGGCAGGGGATGGGGCCGGTGTCGTGGCCGCGGACCTTTATGAGCACCGGCTGCGCGGGATGCGGCAGCAGCTGCGTCGGATCGGTGTGGCCGGCGTCCAGCTGGTGGCGGTTGATGCTACTGCGCCGCTGCCGTGGTTGCGCCGCTTCCGCCGCATCCTGGTGGACGCGCCCTGTAGCGGCACCGGGACACTGGCGCGCAATCCGGAGATTCGCTGGCGGCTCCGGCCGGAAGACCTGGACGAGTTGTCCACGCGGCAGGTGACGCTGCTGCGCAACGCGCTCGAGGCGCTCGAGCCCGGCGGGCGGCTCGTCTATTCGACCTGCTCACTCGAACCGGAGGAAAACGAGCAGGTCGTGCAGGCCGCGCTCGCCGGCAGGGGCGAGTTTCGTCTGACGGAAAGCGAGAAGCTGATGGCGTCTTTGAGGCTACACCTGCGGGAAGGCGCCCCGCTGGAAGCGCTCTTGGTGGAAGGGCGCGCAATGGCGAATCGCGCCGGACCGGGGGCGCTGGATGGAGGAGTTTTTCGGACATTCCCTCCCGAGCACGGCACGGACGGATTTTTCGCGGTGGGGATCGAACGGACTGAGGCGCGTTGAATGGCGTGCGGCAGGCGTGCTAGCCTGAACGGAAGCAATGAATGAAGAGAGCAAATCGGGGGGCCATCGCAGGCTCCGCGTGGTGGCGGAAAAGACTCGCAGGGCCGGGCGGTGGCCGCGCGCATTGTGGACGGTAGTCGCCGGGCGTCCTGACCCGGAGCGTCCGCTTGGCCCATGGCAACGGGGTCTGCGGTCGTTCGTGCGATTGGCGTTTGCCGCGTTCATCCTGGGCGCGGCAGCGTTTCTGAGTTTTATAGCGACCATTCAAATCGCCATCCAGCGACAGGAAGTGGAAGTGCCGCGTTTGGTGGAGCTGAGCGCGGCAGACGCGAGAAAGCTGCTCGAACAGAGGCAGCTCGGCCTGCGCGTGCTCGATCAGGCGTATAGTGACCTGCCGAAAGATCACGTCGTCCGGCAGAGCCCGTTGCCCGGCACGGTGGTGAAGGTGGGCCAGCGCGTGCACGTGGTGGTGAGCCTGGGACCGCAGGAAGTCGCCACGCCGCTGCTCGAGGGCCGGAGCCTGCGGGCGGCGCGGCTGGAGTTGCCGAAGCTCGGGTTGCAACTCGGGCAGGTGTCGGCCTGCCACCTGCCGGGCTACGAAGCCGACCACGTGGTCAAGCAGGACCCGCCGCCGCAGGTGAAGCACGCTGGCAGCCCGCGAGTGAACTTGCTGGTGTCGCTGGGCAGCGCGGAGGCGGCCTATGTGATGCCCGATGTAACCGGCCTGCCGCTCGCGCAGGCGCAGCGACGTTTGGCCGCGGGCGGGCTACAGCTGGGGGAAATCGAAGTGGTTGCGAGAGACGATGCTCCCCGCGGCGTGGTGGTCAGCCAGTCGCCGCGCCGAGGCGCCCGGGTGCCTGCCGGTGCGATTGTTGATTTGCAGATTTCCGGCGTGCCCGCGCGCCGGCGTGTGCTAGAATGGCCGACAGAGTGAGGAATTTTCGGAAGGGCTGATGGTTCAAATCGCGCCTTCCATTCTGGCCGCGAACTTTGCCGCCCTCGGCGAAGAAATCCGCGCCGTCGAACAGGGCGGAGCTTCCCTGCTGCACGTGGACGTGATGGACGGGCATTTTGTGCCCAACATATCGATCGGCGTGCCGGTGGTGGCCTCCCTGCACAGGGCAACCGCGCTGCCGCTGGACGTGCATCTGATGATTGAGAGGCCGGAGCGCTACATCGAGGCGTTTGCCGAAGCGGGGGCAGACATGATCTCCGTCCACCAGGAGGCCACGCCGCACCTGGACCGCGCCGTGGCAATGATTCGCGAGCGCGGGCTGAGCGCGGGCGTGGTCATCAATCCGGGGACTCCGGTGGCGGCCCTGGCGGAGATTCTTGACCGTGTGGATTTCGTGCTGGTGATGTCTGTGAACCCGGGCTTCGGCGGGCAGAAGTTCATCCCTGCTGCAATCGGGAAGATTCAGCAGTTGCGGGACTTGCGCACTCGCGCTAATTACGCGTATCGTATTGAGGTGGACGGCGGCGTGGGGCCGGAGAACGTGGCTGAGCTGGTTCGCGCGGGAGCAGAGATTCTGGTTGCAGGAACTTCCATCTTCCACACCGAAGACCCGGCCGCTGCGGTCCGCCGGATGAAGCAGTCAGCGGAAACGGCGCTAGCGCAGAAGGTCTGATGTTGGGCCACAGAGATCGCACCAAGTGGATCTGGGTAGCTGCCCTGCTGGCAGCGCTGTCGGCTGGCTGCGGGCGTGCGCGGCGCGTCAATCCGGCTGATCTAGAGGGCAACGTGGCCCCCGACCGCGTGCTCTATGAGCAGGCGCTCGAAGACATCCGCAAAGGCAGGCACGCCGCGGGCCGGCTGCTGCTGCAGACGCTGATCAGTACCTATCCGGACAGCGAATTCCTGGCCAAAGCCAAGCTGGGCATCGCCGATTCCTACTACAAAGAGGGCGGCACGTCAGGGCTGACGCAGGCGGTGGCCGAGTACCGGGATTTTCGCGTCTTCTTTCCTTTTCTGCCTGAGGCCGCCTACGCTCAGATGCAGATCGCCATGGCTTTCTATCAGCGGATGGAAAAACCCGACCGCGACCGCAGCAACGCGCGCATGGCGGAGGCCGAGCTGCAAACATTTTTGCTGGAATACCCTGACCACGAGCTGGTACCCATCGCCGAACAACGCCTGCGCGAGGTGCAGGAAGTCATCGCCGAGGGCGAGTTCCGGGTGGCGCGCTTCTATTACATCAAAGGCAACTTGCGTGCCGCGGCGGGACGGCTGATCGAGCTGGTCGAGCGCTACCCGCTGTACAGCAGGGCCGACCAGGCCAACTGGATGCTGGCCGAATCATTTGAACGCGCCGAACAGATTGAAGTGGCCACGAAATTCTACGACCGGATTGTGCGGCTGTATCCGATGTCGTCGCTGGCCGAACGCGCCAAGGAAAAGCTGATGGCCTGGAACGTGCCCGTGCCGCAGCCCGACCCGGCTGCGCTAGCCCGCGCGCAGTACGAGCGCGAGCACCCCAGAGAGAGGCCCGGGTTCCTAAGCCGGACGCTGTGGGGCATCTTCAAGGGTGGCCCGGACGTCTCCATGGCCGCGCAGCACGGCAAACCGACGCTGACGCCCCCTTCGGAGCGGCCAGGCACCACGCTGTTTGCTCCGCAGCCGAGCGGCGGCACCGGCAGCATCGTAGCCACCTCTCCAACTGCGGGAAATGTTCCGGCCACAAGCCAACTCCCGACGGACCTCAAGCCGGGTGAAATCCCCGCCGGCAACGCGTCGGCCGATGCCAACAACGAATCCTCGTCGAAAAAGCCCGGCCCGAACCCCGACAACGACAAGGACAAAAAGAAGAAAGACAAAAAAAAGAAGGACGAGGAATCTTCCAGCAAGCGCAAGCCGAATTAGCGGCCGGTTCGAGCGGCCATTCCGGACTGTTCCCTTTTGGCACCAGGGGTTCGTGTTTCCGTTGACTGCCCCACTTGCCGGTGCTACGAATAGTCGTATGTAGCTGACCACGGTCCTGGTTTCGATCAGCGAGCCTGAGGGAGTGTTCTGTGTACACGGTCCTGGTGGCGGACGATAACAGTAACATCCAGAAGATGGTCACACTGGCGCTGAGGGACCACGACATCGAGGTGGTGGCCGTCGGCAACGGCGAAGCCGCCGTGCGCAAACTGGCCGAGTTCCGCCCCCACCTGATTCTCGCCGACGTATTCATGCCGGTGCGCAATGGCTACGAAGTCTGCGAATTCGTAAAGAAGAACTCCGGCCTGTCGGAAATACCGGTGATTCTGCTCGTGGGGGCCTTCGACCCGCTGGACGAAGAAGAAGTCCGCCGGGTGGGGGCCGATGGAGTATTGAAAAAGCCCTTTGTGCCGCCCGACCCGTTGATCAGCCTGGTGAAGTCCCTGCTGGCAAGCCTGCCGCAGCCGGCCGCTGTCCCGGCTCCTGCAAGACAGGCCCACGCGCCTGCCTCCCAACCGGTAGCTCCCGCGCCGGCTGAAGGCGAACCGCAAGCCGAAGAGACCCCCGTGGAAGAATTCGGCGTTCGGGCCGAGCGGTTTGAGTTCCCCGCGGAGGATAGTCCCCTGGCGTTCCGTTCTCTGCTCGAATCAGAAGCTGCGCAGGAAGAGACTGCTGAGCAACCGCCATCGTCCTCTGAGGCTTCCAGCGGCGCGGGCCTGTACCTGTCGTCATCGAAGGAATCTGCCCAAGCTGAGCCGTGGTCGGGATGGGATTTCGGACAGCGCGCAGCCGCCGAAGATTCGCCGGCCGGTGCCGCGGCGGAAGTGAATCCGCCGACAGAGGTTTCCCCGCAAGCATCATCTGAAGCGCGACTGGCGGAAGCCGCGGAGAAGACCACGTTCGGGGCACCCCGCCCGCACGAGTGGCCAGAGGAAATCGCGGCGCCGCCCGCCGATCCGGCTCCGGAGGAGGCGTCCGCTGCCGTGCCGACCTGGCCGGCCTGGGAAACAGAATGGTCGGCGGCTCCTGAACTTTCTGGGGTGAAAAGCGAGATTTCAGGAACGGAAGCTGCCCACGCAGCCGGGTCCGAACAGGCTCCGCTGCCGGGAGCCATCGAAACTTCAGAGACGCCTTCCATGCGGCACATCCCCGAAATCCCGGCTGTCGAGCCGGTCGCAGAGGAAGCCGGCGCTGGTACCGAGAAGCTGATTGAGCCGGTCGAGGAGCCCCCGGAAGAACTTTCTCGGCAGGCGGAGTCGTTCTCCTTGCCTCAGCCACCCGAGCCGGCTTTGGTCGAATCCGTCGTGGACCAATTGGTGGAGCGCCTGCGCCCGCAAATCGAACAGGCTACCCGCGAAGTGCTGCGTCCGGTGGCCGAACAGCTTTTGCAACGCGAATTGGAGAAATGGCGGCAGAGTGAAGAAGCGCACACCCGCCGCGAACGCGTGCGGGGTTAAGCCCCGCCCACGCACCACCTCGATTGACCACCCCCACAACCGGCCCGTATAGTAGTGCGTTTATTCGCCAACCGGTTCCGCGGCGGCGCGCTCGAATGCGTCGCGAGCGGCGGGATTTGTCGGCCGCGGCCTGAGCCGCGACTTATCCAGATCGGAAACAGGATTCACATGGCCCGGGAGTTTCCAAAATCGTACGAGCCCCAGCCCATCGAGCAGCGCTGGTCGGGCTACTGGTACACCGAGCAGCTTTTCCGCGTGGATGCGAAATCGCCGGCGCCGGTCTTCAGCATCGTAATTCCCCCGCCAAACGTGACCGGCTCGATCCACATCGGCCACATGCTCGAGCACACGCAGATTGACACGCTGGTACGCTGGCGCCGCATGCAGGGCCGCAACACGCTCTGGCTGCCGGGCACGGACCACGCCGGCATCGCCACGCAGGTGGTGGTGGAACGCCGCCTGGCCGCCGAAGGACTCACGCGCAAGCAGCTCGGTCGGGAAGAGTTCGAACGGCGTGTGTGGGAATGGAAAGCGGAAAGCGGCGGCACCATCAAGAAGCAGATGATCCGGCTGGGTGATTCCTGCGACTGGTCGCGCGAGCGGTTCACGCTCGAACCGGCGCTGTACCGAGCAGTCCTGGAGGCATTCCTGAGGCTCTATCAGGAAGGCCTGATCTATCGCGGGCGCTACATGGTGAACTGGTGCCCCCGGTGCCAGACGGCACTGAGCGACCTGGAAGTCAACCATCAGGAGCGCGCCGGCAAGCTGTGGCACCTCCGCTATCCGGTCGCGGGCTCGGGCGAGCACGTCACGGTGGCCACCACGCGGCCGGAGACGATGCTGGGCGACACCGGGGTTGCTGTCCATCCCGACGATCATCGCTACCGCCAGCTGGTCGGCAAGAAAGTCCTGCTACCGCTGATGCAGCGCGAAATTCCGATTGTGGCCGATCCGGCGGTGGACCGCGAATTCGGGACCGGCGCGGTGAAGGTCACCCCGGCGCACGACCCCAACGACTTTGAACTCGGCAAGCGGCACCGGCTGCCCGAGGTAGACGTGATGACCGAAGACGGCCGAATGAGCGAAGCGGCCGGCCGGTTTGCCGGGCTCGACCGCTTCGAGGCGCGCGAGCGAGTAGTCGCCGAGTTGCGCGAGCAGGGCCTGCTCGAACGCATCACCGAGCACACGCACGCGGTGGGACTGTGCGACCGCTGCAAGACGGTCATCGAGCCGCGCATCTCGCTGCAATGGTTCTGCCGGATGAAACCGCTCGCCGAGCCGGCGATCGAAGTTGTGCGCAAGGGGCTGATTCCCATTGTGCCGGAAAACTGGAAAGGTGTGTACCTCGACTGGATGGAACGCATCCACGACTGGTGCATTTCGCGGCAGCTCTGGTGGGGCCACCGGATCCCCATCTGGCATTGTGGCGACTGCCTGGCGATGACGCCTGCACGCGATTCCGACGTCGCACTCCTCGAGGGCCGCGCTGCTGCCGCGCATCCCCCCGAGCGATGCGCCCAGTGCGGCAGTACAAACCTTCAGCAGGATCCCGACGTGCTGGACACCTGGTTCAGCTCCGCGCTGTGGCCGCTTTCGACGCTCGGCTGGCCTGACGACACCGAGGACCTCCGCGTGTTCTACCCGACCTCGCTGCTGATCAGCGGCTACGACATCCTGTTTTTCTGGGATGCGCGGATGATCATGTTCGGGCTGAAATTCGCACCGGGCAAGACCCTGGCCGAGCGGATTCCCTTCCGGCAGCTCTACCTGCACCAACTGGTGCGCGACCCGGAAGGCGTGAAGATGTCGAAAACGCGCGGCAACGTGATTGACCCGCTCGAAGTGATTGACCGCCACGGCACCGACGCGCTTCGCTTCACGCTGGCGGCGATGGCCGCACCGGGCACCGACATCGCGCTCAGCGAAGAGCGCATCATCGGCTACCGTGCCTTTGCCAACAAAATCTGGAATGCCGCGCGGTTTCTGTTTTTCAACCTGGAAAAGATCGAAGCCACGGGCGTGCGGCTCGAAGAGCTGGCTTCGCCCGCGGTTCGCGCGGGGGCGCCGTACGATACAGCCGGGCAGCTTCCGCTGGCCGACCGCTGGATTTTTTCGCGCATGGCGGCCACGGCGGCCGAAGTCAACGCGGCGCTGGAAGAATTCCGTTTTCACGAAGCCGCGCACGCCATCTACCACTTCTTCTGGGGTGACTTCTGCGACTGGTACGTCGAATGGGTGAAGCCCGCGCTCACCCCCACGGCGGACACGGCTGCGGCCCGCGAAGCTTGCATCGCGCAGTGGCGCAACCTGTTCGCGGCATTTGATTATGCTCTGCGGCTGCTCCATCCGGTGATGCCGTTCATCACCGAAGAGCTGTGGCACCGGCTGCCGCAGCGGCAGAGCGCCCGCTCAATTGCGCTCGAGCCTTTCCCCGCACCGCCGGAATCATGGCGCGACGCCGACGCCGAAGCGGGCGTTGCCCTGTTGCAGGAAATTATCACCGCCGCGCGCAATGTCCGCGCCGAATTGAAGCTTGACCCGAAACGAAGAGTCGCCGCCGATTTTTCCACGCCCGAACCCGCCGTGCGGCAGCTGGTCGAAACCAATCTCGGCGCGGTGCTGCGCCTGGCGACGCTCGCCTCGCTGCATTTCACGGAAGGCCACCTGGCCGCCGCAGAAGGTGTCGTTCGCTCCAGCTCGCGGTTTGACCTGCGCATCGCCTACACCGAAGCCGTGGACCTGGCGGTCGAACGCCAGCGCCTGAGCAAGGAAGTCGAGCGGTTGCGCCGCGATATCGCCTCGAAGCAGCAGCGTCTGGCCGACCAGACCTTTCGCCAGCGCGCGCCGGAGAAGGTAGTCCGCGAGCTGGAGGCAACCCTGCGCGAGCGCGAAACGGAATACCGCAAGTTGGCCGCACGACTCGAACAGCTCGGCGGCGCTGGCGCGTCTGCCGTGAAGTAGCCCGGCTCCGTTCGCGGGCACGCCGTCCTGATTTAATGTTGTGACTTGTAATCTTTTTCACAGCTCCACTTCTAGGACACTTCATCTCTGGCCATGGTCAACCACCTTCGGCCTTTCCACACCTCCCCTGTCTCATCGGCTGCGCAAGTGTGCTACTGTTTCCCCGCCAGCCGTTATGAGTGATCCTCGGCATTCAACGACAATTGACTGGGACGCTCCAGTGCTGCTCACACTGGTGCGCGCGGCACTGGAAGAAGACCTGGGGCCTGCGGGCGACATCACCACGAACAGCATCACAGCGCCGAACGCCGTGGCTCGCGCGCGCCTGGTTGCGAAGCAAGAAGCGGTGCTGGCCGGCCTGCCACTGGTCGAACGCACGTTTCGCGCTCTCGACCCCGAGGTGGAGTTTCAGGCCCGCTATGCGGAAGGCGACGCCGTGGCTGCCGGAGAAGTCGTCGCGCAAATCACCGGGCGGGCACGCGCCCTGTTAACCGGCGAGCGCACCGCGCTCAATTTTCTGGCGCACCTTTCCGGCATCGCCACGCTTACGCGCCGCTTCGTCGAAGCGATATCCGGAACGCAGGCGCGGATCCGCGATACGCGCAAGACCACGCCGCTGCTGCGGCAACTGGAAAAATACGCGGTGCGCGCCGGCGGAGGTGTAAATCATCGCTTCGGGCTGTACGATGCCGTGCTCGTCAAGGAAAATCATATCGCGCTGGCTGGCAGCATCACCGAAGCGCTGCGTCGCGCACGCGCCCGTGCCCCGACGCTGGCAAAACCGATCGAGGCGCGGGAAGTGACTGCTTACGAATCGTTCCGCCGGCTGGAGATTCCCATACAGATTGAAGTGCGTAGCGAAGCGGAGCTGCGGGAAGCGCTGGAGGCCGGAGCGGATTCGGTTTTGCTGGATAATATCACGCCCGAAGCTGCGCGCCACCTGGTGGAACTGGTCCGTGCGCAGCGGCCGGGCTGCGTGGTGGAGGTCTCCGGCGGAGTGACCCTCAGCAACGTGCGCGCGTATGCCGAAACGGGCGCGGAGTTCCTCTCCGTCGGCGCGCTTACGCATTCCGCTCCTGCCGCCGATCTGACCCTCCTCGTCGAGGAAGATTCCGTTGCCGGGACACAACACGGTGTGTCCTGAGTTTTCTGTGGGCTTGGTGTCCTCATGTGTGTCATCCGCAGCGAAGCGAGAAATCTCCTTTTTGCAAGGCGCCAAGAAAACGGCAGATTCCTCGCAACTTTCGGCTCCTCGGGATGAGGAGCGGTAATTTTTTTCAGAATCCTGTTGGAGACCAGAGGCGTGCTCGAGCATCAAATCGCTGCCACAGATGCGCATTTGCTGGTAGATTCAGGTGCATTCGCCGGGCAACGGACACGCCCGTGCGAAAGGGTCCGAGGAGCAGCCGGCATTGCCGCGAAGTGCGACCAGAATCTATCCGGGAACCACCGACCGGCGCATTGACGCCCTGCTGGCGCTGCTGGCCGAAAACCCGATGCTGGTGATCAGCGGGGCGCGGATTGGGCGGGAGATTGGCGTAACACGTTCGACCGTGTGGCGCTGGGTGGAAACGCTGCGCGCGCTGGGCGTCCGCGTCAAAGGACACCCGGGCGGCGGCTACCGCATCGAACACGTGCCGGACGTGCTGGTGCCGCGGCTGCTGCGCCCGCTGGTGCGCGGTACGCCATTTGAAAAGCACATCTACCATTTTTTCAAAGTTGGCTCGACGAACGACGTCGCACTCGAGCTCGGCCACGCCGGCGAGCCGCACGGCGCGCTGGTGATAGCCGAAGAGCAGACCGCCGGGCGCGGTCGGGCCGGCCGGAAGTGGCATTCGGAGAGATCGCTGGGCATCCATGCCACGGTGCTGCTGCGTCCGCCGATACCGCCCGTGCAGGCGCCGCTGATCACGTTGCTGGCCGGGCTGGCCGTTCGCGAGGCGATTGCCGAACAGACCGGCCTCGAAGCTGATATCCGCTGGCCGAACGATCTGCTGGTCGGCGGCCGCAAAGTGTGCGGCATTTTGACCGAGATGCACGCCGAGCCGGACCGTGTGCGGTTCGTCGTGACAGGCATCGGCGTGAACGTGAATCACCCGCGCATGCCCGCCGAGCTGGAAGCGATCGCCACGTCGCTGCGGATAGAGGCGGGCCGCGAAGTCTCCCGGCTCGAGCTGCTGGCCCGATTGCTGGCCTGGCTTGATCGCTACTACAATCGTTTTCTGGCCGAAGGCCCGGAACCGATCCTGGCGCGCTTCGGCGAGGTATCCAGCTACGCGCGGGGCAAGCGCGTGCGCATCGCGGCGGCGAACGAAACCTTCACGGGCACGACCGCCGGGCTTGAACCGAACGGCGTGCTGCGCGTCGAACGCGATGACGGGCGCATCGAAACCGTCATCGCCGCCGATGTGGCGGAGGCCTGATGCTGCTGGCTCTGGATGTGGGCAATACGAACACAGTGCTGGGCGTCTTTCGCGGCGCGGAACTCGTTGCGCACTGGCGGCTGACCACCGCGCGGGATCAGACCGTTGACGAATATGGCCTGTTGATCCGCAACCTGTTCGCCATCGAATCGCTCGACGTCAACAGCATCGAAGGTGTCATTATCAGCTCGGTGGTGCCGCCGCTGAATTGGACGCTGGCGCAGATGGCCGAGCGCTACCTGGGCGCCAGGCCGCTGTTCGTCGAGCCGGGCATCAAGACGGGCATGCCGGTGCTCTACGACACCCCGCAGGAAGTCGGCGCTGACCGCATCGCCAACGCCGTGGCGGCGTTCGAAAAATACGGCGGGCCGTGCATCGTGGCGGACTTCGGCACAGCGATTACCTTCGACGCCATTTCCGCGAAGGGCGAATACGCCGGCGGGGTGATTGCTCCGGGCATCGGCGCGGCGTCGGAGGCGCTGTTCGCGCGCGCGGCGCGTCTGTGGCGGGTCGAAGTGAAAGACCCGGGGCAGATTATCGGTACCAACACGGCGGCTTCCATGCAGGCCGGGCTGTACTACGGCTGGGTGGACCTGGTGGACGGCATCCTGACGCGGATGAAAAAGTCGCTCGGGGAAAAGACGCGTGTCGTGGCCACCGGAGGCCAGGCGGCGCTGATCAGCCGCTCCTCGAAGCATATCGAACAGATTGACGAATTCCTGACGCTCGAGGGCCTGCGCATCATCTGGGAACGCAACGCCCCCGCCCGCGCGCCGAAATCCCGCGCCGCCAATCCCGCCGAAAAATCTCCTCGGAAACAGAGGTGATCAGTATTCAGCCTGCTGTGCGCACACCGAGGCGTTTGTGTGGCAACTCCATCCCGTTGTGGTGCGGCAACGTCCGCCCCGACAGAGCCCAGCGATTTTCGGTCCGTCGTTGCTGGCTGAAGCCCGCAACGACGGCCACAAGGTGCGTTGCTCTCACAAACTCTCCGGCTTGCACCACGACCCGGGGGCTACAACGGCGGGCGGCGGAGCGCCCACAGATACCAGGTGCCAACGGTACGATAGGGACGCCAAGGCTCAGCGGTGCGCGTCATCCAGGCCGCCGACGGCAGTTTGCGCAGGCCGTAGGCAAGCTTGAAGCCGTATTGCAGCCCCAGGTCGTCCACCGGCAACACGTCACGCCGGCCGAGGCAGAAAATCAGAAACATCTCCGCCGTCCAGCGCCCAATGCCCTTTACCTGCGTGAGGTTGGCGATCACGTCTTCGTCGCTGAGCCGCGAAAATCCTCCGAGCAGCAGCTTGCCCGCCTCTGCCTTTTTCGCCAAATCACGCAGGTAGCCGATTTTCTGTTGCGAAAGCCCGGCGGCGCGAAGTGTGCGTCGTGACGTGCTCAGCAGTTCCATTGGTGTTGGCAGCCGCCCGCGTCCGTCGAGCGCGTAGAGTTGCCGGAAACGTGCGGAGATGGTCTGTGCGGCCTTGAGTGCGAGCTGCTGGTAGATAATCGCGTCGGCGAGGGTACCGAATTCATCGTGCTCCCGCTCGGCGGCAAGTCGGCACGGGCCAACGCGGGCAATCACGCGCGCCAGCACCGGGTCAGCCCGCTTCAAGTGGCGCACAGCGGCCGCCAGAAAGCGCATCGCGGTAAACAATACCCGATTGCGCGGCACTGCGAAAGCAGAGCTGCGGGCTCCGCCCGCCCGCGACCGGGGATGGCTGGCCGCGTGTTGCGAACGGGCGGTGTTACAATGACCACGGCGATGGAACGGCTGAACTACTTCAACTACTTCACCGAAATCGAAGAGTACTTCTGGCGCAAGCGCGGCGCGCACATTCTGGTTTCGCCGCTCGACTGGGCAATTGTCGAAACCTGGCAGAAGGCCGGCATCCCGCTGGAAGCGGTACTGAAAGGCATTGACCGCGCGTTTGAAAGCTTTCAGCGTTCGCGGCGCGGCAGTGCCGGGCGGCCGCTGAAGAGCCTGGTGTATTGTGTGGACGCGGTGCTCGAAGCCGCCGAAGAAGCGAAAGAAACTTCCGCCGGGGCAGGACCGGAAGCGGTTAAGGCGAAGGCTACAGGCGAATCGTTCTCGCGGGAAGAGCTGCGGGCGTACCTGCGGCGCAACGCCGAGCGCCTGCGTGCCGCCGCGGCCAGGTTGCGCACCGCGAACAATGCGAACAGCCTGATTGCGCACCTCGAGCGGACCGCCGCGCGGCTCGTGGAACTGGAGCCGCTGCTCGATGCGACCGGGAATCTTGACCTCGAAGACCTTGAGCGGAGGCTGACCGTTCTGGAAGAAAAACTGATCGCAGCGCTCACCGCCGGTGCGGACGAAGCGGTGATGCTGCGCCTGCGCACAGAAATGGACCGTGCGCTGGCTCCTTACCGGAGACGGATGACTGCCGAGCAACTGGCACTGCTCGAACGTCAGTACGTGCAGAAACGCCTGTTCGAGGAGTACGCCGTGCCGCGACTGAGCCTGTTTTATCTCGCGTAGGATCGAAGCGAGACCTGTGCGGACGAACCCTAGTTCGCCCAAAGATAAGGTGAGCCCACCGCGGGCGAACTTTCCGGCGAGCTCAAGCAAAGCTGAGCTTCGCAGCGGCAAAGGCCGCAGGACCCGAACGATGCAGGTGAAAATCGAAAAGCTGGTGTACGGAGGGGAAGGTCTGGCGCATCACGACGGCCACGCCGTCTTTGTGCCGTTCGTGATGCCGGGCGAAGTTGTAGCCGTGCAGCCGGCCGAGCGGCGAAAAAAATTCATCCGCGGGCGACTCGAGCGGGTGATTGCACCCTCGCCGCAGCGCGCCGCGGGCCCATGCAAGCACTTCACGGTGTGCGGTGGCTGCAACTATCAGCACATCCCTTATCCCGCGCAGCTTGAATTCAAGGCGCAGATTTTGCGGGAAACGCTCGGGCGGCTCGGAGGGATTCAGTACGCCGGCGAAATTGCGACGCACGCGTCGGCGCCCTACGGCTACCGCAACCGCGCACAATGGAAAGTGCGCGCTGGCAACGACAACGGCGAAGCCGCCGGCATCGGGTACCAACTGGCCGGGTCGCACGCGCTCTGCCCGATCGAGCAGTGCCCGATTCTGGTTCCGTCGCTCGAAGCGGTTGTGGTTGCCTTGCGCGGGCTGATTGAGCAGCGCGAGCTGCCCGCCACGCTCAGCGAAGTCGAAGCGTTCCTTGACCCGAAAACCGGTCGGCTGCTGCTGAACGCATCGTTCGCTCGTTTCGCCAGCTTGCCGCAGCGCATTGCGGAAACGCTGCGCGGCGCGCTGCCGCAGCTTGAATCGCTGCTGCTGCACGAGGCGACCCGCGACCGGTTCGAGCTCGACGGACCCGGCTACATTTTCTATGACGTGGGCGGCACAAACTACCGTGTTGGGCACCTTTCGTTTTTCCAAGTGAACCACACGCTGCTCGATCCGCTGCGCCGAGCGGTCGCGCGCGGTGCCTCTGGCAAGCTCGCGTTCGAGCTGTACGCTGGCGTGGGCCTGTTCACGCTGCCGCTGGCGGAATCCTTTGAGCGCGTCGTCGCTGTGGAAGCGAATCCTGCGGCCGTGCGCGACCTGAACGCCAATCTGGAAGCCTCAAAGAAAACGGCGGCCGTGCAGGTTGCCGAGGCAAGCGCCGAAAAGTTTCTGGGCGGCGTGGTGCAGAGGCCGGACCTGGTTGTGCTCGACCCGCCGCGCGCGGGCGTGGCGTCTGCGGCGATAGAGCAACTCGCACGGATTGGCCCGCCGCGCATCCGGTACTTTTCCTGCGATCCGGCAACGCTGGCGCGCGACCTGGCTGCGCTGCGGCGGCACACCGGGGAGGCGTATGAGATCGCTGCCGTTGAACTGTTCGACCTCTTTCCGCAGACCTATCACATCGAAACCCTGGTCGAGCTGGTGAGGCGCACGTGAAGTTGCCTGCGCTGTGGCTGGCCGCGGCGCTGGCCGCCGGGATTGCTCTGGCCGGCCTGATTCCGTACTCGCCGCTGCCGCTGCTAGCCATCATCGTAGTCGTCCTGGCGGGCGGCTTCATCTTTGCTGCGCGGGATGCCCTGGTGCCGGCCTGGCTGTTTGTGCTGGCGGCTTGGACACTTCTCGGGGCGATTGCCGCACAACTCGAACCGCTGCGCCTGCCGGAGAATCACATCACGCGGTTGCTGGCAAAATCCTCCCGGGAAAAGCTGCGCGATGCGCTCTCAGAGCCGTTGCGCTGGCAGGGCATTCTGCGCAGTGACCCGGTGCGCCTGCCGTGGGGCGTGCGCTACGAAATTGAGCTGGAAGAGGTCGAAGCGCGGGGTAAGCGGCTCAGCGTTTCGGGGGGCCTGCGCATTCAGTCCTACTTCGATCCGGCTGAGGAAGGAGCCGGCGCTGAGCTGCCGGCGGTGCGCGCCGGCGACCGTATCGAGGCGCTGGTGCGCGCCCGGCTTATCCGCAACTACGGCAATCCGGGGTCGTTTGACGCACGGACTTACTTTAACCGCATCGGTGTGCATTTGACCGCTACGCTGCGCAGCCCTGAGCTGCTGCAGCGGCGCGAAAGCCCGCCGCCTACGATAGCCCACCGCTTCGCGCGCTTGCGCGGTGTGCTGCTGGAGCGCGTGGACCGGATGTTTGCGGGCGAGCCACAGCCGGCCGCCGTCGCGCGAGCGATGCTACTGGGTGACCGCAGCTTCATTGACCACGAGCTGGCGGAAACGTTTCAGCGGACATCGGCCTATCATGTGCTCGTAATCAGCGGATTGCACGTGGCGGCGCTGGCGATGCTGGTGTGGTGGTTGGCCACGCAGTTCCGGCTCGGGCAGGTGGCGGCGACGCTCGTGACGCTTGGCGTGCTGGGCTTTTTCGTGGCCATTGTCGAAGACCGGCCGCCGATCGAGCGAGCCGCGCTCATGGCGTCACTGTTCCTGATTTCGCGGCTGCTGTTCCGCCGCGCCGAGCTGCTGAACACGATTGCGGTGGCGGCACTGGTGCTGCTGGTGGCGCGGCCCTCGTCGCTGGCCGACCCGAGTTTTCAGCTTTCCTTCCTGGCCGCGGGGATGATCGGCGCGCTCGGGCTGCCGTGGGTGGAACAGACGAGCGCGCCCTACCGCCGCGCGCTCGACCACCTGAGCGACGCCACGCGCGACGATGCCCATCCGCCTCGCGCAGTGCAGTTCCGACTCGATCTGCGCGCGGCGGCAGGCTGGCTTGCCGAAAAACTGCCTCGCCCTGTAGCACAGTGCGCCGGCTTGCTGGTCACACTTCCCTTTCGCGTCATCTTCCGGCTGTGGGAGGTGCTGGTCATCACGGCCGCGATTCAACTGGGCATGCTCGGGCCGATGGCGCTTTACTTTCACCGCGTCAATCCGGCCGGGCCGCTGGTGAACGTGCCGGCATCGCTGATTGCCGGGCTGACAGTGCCGGTCGGCTTTCTGATGCTGGGCCTGAGCGCCGTATGGCCGGCGCTGGGCACGTTCGCGCACGACGTGCTCGGCGCGATGCTGGAAGCGTTGGTAGGTGTAGTGCAAAGGTTCGCACGGTGGGAATGGGCGAGCTATCGCATCCCCGATCCGCCGGTGTGGGTGCTCGCGGGGCTCCTGGCCGGGATCGTCCTGCTGGCGGTGGCAGCCCACGCGCGGCTGAAAAAAGAAAACCCACTTCCGCGCCAGTGGCAGTGGGCGGCCGCGCTGCCGCTGGCCGTTTTCACTGCGCTGGTGGCGACGCACCCGTTTCCGCCGGAGCTTGTCCGCGGCGCGCTGGAAGTAACGGTGCTCGACGTCGGGCAGGGCGACGCCATCTTTGTCGCCACACCCGAAGGTCGCACGCTGCTGGTGGATGCCGGAGGAATCTACTCCATGCGACGCGGAGGATACCGCACCGGGTTCGACGTCGGGGAGCAGGTGGTCTCTCCTTATTTGTGGTCGCGCGGGCTGAAGCGCGTGGACGCTGTGGCGCTGACGCACGCGCATCAGGATCACATTGACGGCATCCACGCTGTGCTGGACAATTTCGCGGTCGGCGAACTGTGGGTCGGGCGCGAAGTCGAGCATCCCGCGTTCCAACAACTGCTCGAACATGCCGCCGCGTACGGGGTTCCCATCGTGCGTCGGACACGGGGAGATGCGTTTGGCTGGGGCGGCACGACCGTGATGGTGCTCTGGCCGGAGGAGTCCACGCCCGCTATGGCTGCTTCAAACAACGACTCGCTGGTGCTGCGCATCGAGCACGGCCGGCATGCCTTTCTGCTGGGCGGCGATATCGAACGCGACGTGGAGCAAGAACTGGTGCTGCGCGAAGATCCGCTCGACGCCGATTTTCTGAAAGTGCCGCACCACGGCAGCCGCACTTCGGCGAACCCGGAATTTGTCACTGCGGTCACACCGGAGATTGCCGTGCTCTCGTTCGGCGCCAACAACCCGTTCGGGCATCCGCACGCGGAGGTGCTGGCCGAGTTGTCCCGTCCAGGGCTGCAGGTGTATCGCACCGACCGCGATGGTGCAGTCACGGTGCTCAGTGACGGCTCCACGCTGCGGGCCAGAGCGTACTGGGCGGCCGGACGGTGCGATTAGGCGGGCCGTTACGAAGTCGGCTGCACGGAGCAGAATGAGCTCGAGGCTGGCGGTCCGCAGCCGGAACGGTACGCGCTCATCCGACCGAGCACCACGCCACTGCTGCTCCAACACGCGCCAGACATCATTGGCCAGTGCCTTAATGACTGTTTCGCGCGGCAGCCGGGTTCGCGCTTGAGTGCGCTGCGCCTGGTTTCTATAATTGAAAGCAGTCGCGCAGCGAAACAACATGGAAGGACCAGTCAAACGCAAGCCCACGCAGGAAGAGATTGACGAAGAAAGCAGACGCATGCGCCGGTTGCGCATCAGCGTCGAACTGGCGCTGAGCGTGATCGCACAGGGTCACCTGAATTACGAAGAGGCCATCGAGCTGCTTGAAGCCACCCGCCGCGGCGCGCTGGAGCTTTTCCCGGGGAAGGAACGCGCTTTCGAGCTGATTATCCAGCCCCGGTTCCGTCGCCTGATGAACGAAGTCTATCGCGTGCAGTAGCCGTGCAGCAGCTGAGGTTGCTGCAGTGGTCCTGGTGTGCCAGCAGCGTGTTGCCAAACGCCGCGTGAGTGGCTGCGCCGGGTGAGGGCAGCCCGCCTGTTCCAAAGCGGGGGGCCGGCAGACGGGGTTGCAATGCCCAGCATCTGAAGAGGCCGGCCACATCCGCGCGGGAATTGTGAAGAGCTGAATGATCAGCCCAAGTGGTAGCGCAGCCACAGGAGATACA
>FWWM01002215.1_pt1 | contig 53758 bp, 51 predicted proteins | sample 2228351 | NCBI WGS metagenome assembly FWWM01 (sample SAMEA103939774, study PRJEB20133) | metagenome | reverse complement strand
CCAGAGGGGAAAAAGCACCAAGCCCAGCTCAGGACGGATCCCCGCCCCAAGGGCCAGTGCAGCCGCGGCGGCGAACGCCCAAGCGCGCTCTCCGCACCAAGCGCGGTAGCAGGCGGCAGCCACGGCAACCGAGACGACGGCGAGCTGCACGCGCACCGCGGAAGTGAGTCCCGCGTACCAAAACGCGGGATGCAAGACCAACAGCAGAGCCGCGCCGAGGCCCGCATCGCTGCCGAAGAAACGGCGGCCGAAGCGCATTGTCAAGAGCACGGCGGCCAGAGTGCTCAGCACGGAAAGCGCCAGTAAGTTGCTCTGGGGGTTCTTGAACCGCAAGGCGTCGAGCAGCCGCATTTCGAGGACGAAGAGCGGATAACCGGGCGGATGCGGCTGGCTGAGACGAACATCGAACCGCCCGATGGCCCATGCGAAATTGACATCATCGAAACCAAACAACTGGCGCGGCGCAAGAGGCAGGCGCGTCGCGGCGATCAGCGCCGCCAGCGACATCACCAGCAAAGCCCTGTTCACACGGTCGCTCACCGTGCACCCCTCCTCCGTCCTGCGACGACGCCGATCAACCCGGCTAACAAAGCGCCCCAGCTAGCAAGTTTTGCCAGCCGCATCTCGAGACCGCCGGTGTAAGTCAGCTCGATCCGGCATGGCCCTTCGCACTCCGGCTCGATGACCATCAATCCCAGTCCGTCCGCGGAGATCCGACGTCGCGCGCCGTTCACTCGCACCGACCATCCCGGGTGATAGCTGATGGCCACCGAGAGAACGTGGTCCCTTTGTAACTGCGCGGTGACGACGGCGCGGTGGCGATCGAGCCATTGCCATTGCGCCAGTGGCAGCGCCGGGTCGTCCAGTCCGGCCACGAACGGGCGCAGCGGGTCTACGTCCACCGCAGTCGGCAACGGACGGCGAAGCAGTTGGTCCTTTCGGACCACCCGCGCGAGGGAGTCGCTGCGCTGCGGCACCCGGTAGATCACATCGTCGCCTTCGCGCCAGATCTCCTCGAGCAGGCCGCGAAACTTGTTGGGATTCGCGAAGGGCTTGTAGAACTCGCGACTCTCAGGTCCGCCTACCGCCACCGCGTGGACCCCCAGGGCTTTCAGCCACAGGAGGGCGATCTCGCCTTCGCGCTCGCCCGCGTTCATGCCCGAATAGATTTGAAAGATCGCGGCAGGGATTTCGGCGTTCGTAATGCCTTGCTCAAACCCGCCGCCCAGTTGCGGCGTGTCGGTGAAGGCGTTCATCCAGAAGGAGACGGAGCCCGGCGCCATGACGCGCCGTCCGCCCATGTTCTGCTCGAACCAAGTCGCCATTTGATACTCGAGCGTTTCGGTGATCCGAATGGGCCGGATCAACTGCTGGGCGAAACGACCGTAGTTGCGGAGTTGGAACGCACACAGCAACAGCAGCAGCGAGGAGGCCGCCACCATCACGCCGCGCCGCTTCGAGCGCAGGAGTCCTCCCAGTGCGGCGGCCAGAAGGGGCGCCAACGCCATTTCCATCTCCAGGTGATAGCGCTGCGGCTGAGGAAGCAAGAAGACGCCGAACCACGCGGCGGCGAGCGTCACTCCGCCCACGAGCATTAGGAACAGCGCTGCGAAGCGCACGAGCCTGGATGTGCAAACACGCCGCAGCAACCTCTCGAGGAGGATCAGCGCAGCCAGTAGCAGCGCCCAGTAAAGCAGGTGCTCCGGGCCCATGCGATAGTCTCCGCCCACCCGCTGCGCATTGCGCCGCACGGCGGTCAGAGTCGAGGGCGGAATCCAGGGCGAGGCCAGCAGATAGGCGTAGACGGCCAGCGCCGCAGCCCGCAGCCAGGTTCCGCGGCTGGCTTGGCCGGTCAGCAACCAGGCCGCAGCGCCCGCCGCAAGCGCCGCGCCTCCCAGCCAATTCGTCAGCACCACCGCAGCCAGGGCCATGGCGGCAGCGACGTACCATGCGATGCGCCGCCGTTCCAGAGCCAGCCCTGTCAGAACGAGCGCCGCCGGTAGCAGCGTCATCGAGCTGATGTGCGGGCCTTCACCGTAATGCACCAGGGCGTGAAGCCGGCGCGCGTTCCAGACTCCCCCCATGTCTGCCGCCACCGCAGGCATCAGAAACGCTGAAGGGGAGAACAGGGAGTAGACGAGGCCGGCAACAAGGGCGGTGATCCGGTCCGCGCCCAGGCGAAGCGCCAACCAGAACAGCGTCACCGGACCGAGGCAGTAGAAGGCTGCGGTGACCGCGTGATGGGCGAGGGCGGGTGAGATTCCGCCCGCGGCCGCGACCAACGCCACAATCATATGGAGCAGGGGCGAATATGCATTCTGAAAGGGAATGCCCGTGTACCAGAGCGGGAACCAGGTCAGATCGCGCCAGTTCTCGATGATGTAGCGGCTGAGAGCCACATACGCGGCTTCGATCGAGCCGAGGTGCACCGTGTACTCGGTGCGGAAAAGATCCCGGCACACCCAGAGGTTGACGAGCAGCAGAAGAGCCAGGCAGGCGGCGGTGCGGCGTGCGCCGGAGGGCATGGACAGCCCGCCATTATCGCAAAGCAGCTCGGCAGCGGTCCGTGCGTCACAATACGGTAGCCGTTCATGGCTTCGCCTCCAGCCGTTTGCCGAGCTTCTCCAGTTCCAGTACAATGCGCGGGCGCTCGCGGGCCCTGGCGCCGCGCAAGCTGTAAACGGTCAGCTCCTCGTCGAAGCGCGCTCTGTCTTTCGGGGGAAAATTGAGCGCGGTCTGCTGTGAATGACGGTACATCAGTTCCCAATCCTGCGCGAAAGCCTCAACCGTCCGCCGGAGCAGCGCGTGGTGTGGGAATCCTTTCTTGTCCAATCGGGTGTGCAAGACGAGGATCGAGACCGGGATATCCAGTAGAGCTGCCATGACTTCTTGGGGAGTCCGATAGCGCAAACGATACTGTCGCGCATCCCAGGAAGCCTGCGCCAGATGTTGGGAAGCACGCAGGACGTACCAGCGAGGCCGCCGATCCTGCGAGGCAACCTCGGCCACGAGCATGCCCTCTCCGTTCGTGTTGGAAGAGACCAGTAGGACGCCGTTGCCGGATTCGTACAGCGGCATCACCCGCTGCACCAAAGCGCGAAACCCGCGTGAAGCGCGTGCGGGCACGTAGAACGCCTCCCAAAAGAAGCTGCTCACCACCACGGCGGCGAAAGCCGCCATGCGCAGGTTCGGCGAGGCTTTGAGAAAGTCAGTGGAAGCCGTCAGCCCTCGCAGTCCTGCCAGCGCGAACAGGAGGAAGGCGGGCACGATTAGATAGAGCTTGCGGGGTTCCGTGCTGGAAGGTACGACGCAGTTGAACAGCCATGCGCTGGCCATGTAGGCGGTCAAAGCGACCCATAACGGCTGCACAGGACGGCGCTGCCACAGCGGGCGGACCACAACTAACCAGAGGCCACAAACGCTCAGCAGCAACAAGGCCATTCCCAGAGCGGAGCCAGCCTCTGAAGCAAAGGTTCGCATCGCCCTCCAGAAGTAAGACCAGCTCGGAGTCGTGGAGGCCATGCCATGCTTGGCCCACGGCAGCGTCCAGGCGTAGAACGGGACACAAATCAGCGCCACCACGACCGCTGGCAACCAGAAGGTCTTGGATCGCACCAGCGTAAACCTCCTCCCGAGCGCCACGGCGATCGGGGGCACAGCCGACAAGGCCCATCCTTCGCCCTTCGTCATGATGGCGAGGCAAGCCAGAATGCCAAACTGAACGGCTTGCTTCTTCCGGCCTTCTTGCAAGTATCGGCTGTACGCCAACGCGGCGAGAAGACTGAAAAACGCCAGGGGTACTTCGACCATGACCGCCGAAGTCTGAGCTTGCGTTAGGGGGAGCAGGATCAACATGGCTCCAGCGCCGACCGCGCATGCGTCCCCACAGACAGTGCGGCCCACGCGATAGACCAGCAGGGCCAGCAAGGCACAGAACACCGCGATCAGCGTCAACGCACAGGCCCGCGAATCCGAGAACAGCAGCAGCCATCCGGCTTCCAGGACGTAGAAGGCCGGCGGCCAGTGACCGAACCCCACCTTAGGATAGTGGAGGTAGTACTGCTCGGCGAATTTCATGGGCGGGTCGGGGAAGAGGCTCGCCAGGTAGTCCCGCAGCATCAGGCCGGTGACGTAATGTGAGGGCTCGTCGTCATAAGCCGCCCACTCGCTGGAGTAGGCGCCACTGGCCCATTGAAGCGCGATGGCCAGCACGAGGTACGCCAAGAAAATGAAAACATGTTTCCCCGCCGCGACGACCCGCTGTGTCAGCGGTGGGTTCAACGAAGTTTCCTTCGTCGAGTTCATCGCCATTCCTTTTCTATAAAGGAGTGCGCCTGGGTCGTTCTGTGTTCCCGGGGAGCCGATCATGGTGGCAGCGCAATGACGTCAGCGGGTGATGAGCAGCAGCCAGTCGCCTTGCGACGGCGCCTTCAACTCCACGGACGGCAGGGGCTTGAATCGTCCGCCGGGAACGCGCCTCCCCGTGCGCGGGTCTATCCATGTGGCCCGCACGGGAGCGGAAAAAGCGCTCAGGTTTAGCTTCACCGACGGGTTGGCCGGTAAGTAAAGCAGGGCGTACTCGCCGGTCTCGGATCGGGCAGACATGATGTAAGTGCGAAAGTCGGGATCGCGCGGGTCCTCGGCCAGCAGGGTGCGGTCCGGGCGTAGCTTCCACCATTCCAGAGAATCGAAGACCGTGCGCAGGACGCGCATCTGTCGGGCGCCGGGGTAATCCAGACACTGGCGCCACGGTTCAGCCACACCGCTGCGAGGATGATCCAACGGCACTTCGGGCTTGTGCGCCCAATACCAGATGCCGTGGGCGCCGTAAGTTACACCGGCGGGAGGGGCCGAAAGCAGACTGTAGTAGGCGGCGCGGCGGACCTGGGCGTCGCTGATCGGCTGCTTGGTGTGATAGTCAATGTGCGCTTCGTAATTGATCTCGCCGTCAACGACCGGCCGCGGCGGCTCCAGTTTCCAGCCCGCGGCGCAGCCCTGGGTCGCGTTCCACTCCCACTTTTTCGGGTTGTTACCGTGACCGCTCTGGTACATCAGAAAGTCCAGCCACGGTTCGTCTTTGAGATCCGGCCACGGGTCCTGCATTCCGCCGGGGTGTAAGGTCACCGGACGCCTTCGGCGACCTTCCGGAAACACCGCGCGCCCGATGGTCTTCCAGCGTTCGGCCTTCGGCCCTCGGTAATCTCCATCGCCGCCCAGCAGCCAGATGACCGCGTAAGCGCCGTATCGTGCGGTCATGTATCGCGCCAGCAGAATGGCTTGATGCTCCGGGAGCACGGCGCCGGGGCTTTCGCGGTCCTTCGAGGTGAGCGCCCATAACAGCACGCAGGCAGCCACCAGGCCGTAATCGTTTACCGCTCGGATCTTGCGGTCCATGCGTTGGAAGAAGGCGGGGCGGATCTCGATCCGATCCGTGCCCGTGAAAGCCACTTGCCCGAGCTCGTCCTGACGGCCGGCGCGCCACTGTGTCATGACGATCTGCACGAGCGTGAATCCTTTGGCGGCGCGGTCCTTCAGGTAGTGGGTCCATTCTTCGTCGGTCGAAAGCAGCGCGCCGTTCCAGGCCGTGTCGCCGAGCCAGAACCAGGGCTTGCCGTCGGCGTGAACAAAGTAACGCCGATTCAAAGAAAGTCGCGGGGCGCCGCGGCGCGCCAGATCGTGGGGACCTGCGGCTGGGGTGACGCGGAAGGCCCCGCTCTGGCCGTGCAGGCCTGCATCCGAGGGATCCGCGGCCGTGACCCGGTACTTCCACAACCCGACCTGTTCCGGGCAGAAGCGCACGCGCCAGAGGCGCCCGCCGTCCCAAAAAGCCGGCACCAGCTCGCGTGCGCCGGCCGGCCCGGAAAATTCTACGGTGACCTCATGGGCCAGCGGATCCGCGTACTCTTTTTGAGCCGTGAACGTGGCTTCGAAAACGCCGTAACGGCGAATCTCCGCGGCGTTCACAGCGCCGAGGGCCCAGACCGCTAAGGCTAGCGTGCAGGCCGCGGGCGGGGCGTGGCGTCGCCGGGCGTCAATCCCATCAGCCATCTCACGTGCTCCACGATCATCTTCTGGATGTCCGGCCGGTCCCAGACGGCTTCCACATGGCCGAGCCCGTTATAGATGACGCGTCCCTTACCGTAAGTGCGCGCCCAGATGACGGCGAAATCTTTGTCCGTGCGGTGGATGTTGGGACGGCTGTAATCCAATTTCGTTTCGTCCAAACGTAGCAACACGCGAACCCGCTCGCGCGAGAAATCCTTGACCTGATAGATTTCATCGCGCAGGGTGAAGGCGCGGGGCAGAAACTTCATTCCGGGAAAGTCCGGGTCTTCCACGATGAGCGGCGCGTCGAAGACGTTCCAGGGATGATGGTCGAAGTAACCCCCGATCATCTCGCCGTAAGCCGGCCACTTATAAAAGGTGTCCGTGGCCGAGTGGATGCCCAGGAATCCTTTGCCGTCGTCACGGATGAAAGACAACAGGTCGGCTTTCTGCTGCTCATCCATGTCCAGCTCCCCGGTGGTATAAAAGGCCACCGCGTCAAAGAAGTTCAAGTTCTTGGCGTTGCCCGTCAGCTTTTGCTTGGTGATAAGCTGGCAGTCGGTCTTGATGTAAGTGTCCCAGATCCCGGTCTCCTGGCCGAGCTTCCACAACGTTCCCGCGGCATAGGACACCGAATCGTGCTGGAATCCTTTGGTCTGGCCGATGAACAGGAGCTTTTTCCTGGCCTGCTGCGCGGAAAGCGACCCGCACAGGGCAAGAACCGCGGAAAGGGCGACAGCCGCACGTCGAACCTTCATGCTGACCTCCGAAGAGGCATCATCGCATTCGGCGCCCGACGAGCGCAAGGATGTGGGCGCAGAGGGCCCGGCTACGGGAGACCCAGGGGCGTCCGTTTTGACGACCCAGGCGGTTGACGAGTGGGGCGGCAGGATGCGAACTTGGAAGGTTCCCGGGTCCCCGGGATCGGTATCCTGGTAGGAGCCACAGAGCGGCGGCGCGTCATACGCCCCGGAATTCGGCGAGCGTTGGATGAGTTGCCAAGGGCCGACCGGCGGAAAGCAGCAACCACACGGGCGGCAGGGCGCCAACGCTCGGCCCTCTTTGCACGTTGGGACCGCCGCCCTGTTCCTTGCGGCTGCCGCCGTTTTTGCGATCTGTGCTTTTCTGATCCAGCCCCGCGACTACGCGACGAGCGACTTCTTCTCTTTTTGGGCTGCTGCTCGCCTGGCCAATGTCAACCCTTACAATTCGACGGCCCTCGAAGCTCAGCAGCAGGCGGTTTCCCCAATGGTGCGAAGCAAGCGTTTCATTCGTCCCCTTTTCTACGCCCAGTTGCTGCGCCCATTGGGTCGGCTGAGCTTCCCAACGGCGTATGCGGCCTGGTTCACGATCAACGTGTGCGCTTACTTTGCCTTTCTGCGGTTATGGAATCCCACCCCGGAGGCTGTGGTGTCCACTGCGGGTTTCGTCCCGCTGGCCTGGAGTTTTGGCCTCGGTCAGGATGCGCCGCTACTGCTTCTTATCTTCGCCGCCGGGACTATCTTGATCGCCAAAGGCAGGGATTTCGCGGCTGGAGCTACGCTCTCGTTGTGCAGCGTCAAGCCCAATGTCTTCTTTGGCCTCCCTGTGGCGCTCGCGGTGCAACGGCGCTATGGCGCGCTGGCGGGTTTTTTGAGCGGAGGGTTAGGGCTGTACCTGGTCTCGGCGGCAGGAGCGAGCCCCGCGTGGCCGGCAGTGTTCGTAAGCGCGGCGCTTGAGAACGAATCCACAATCGCACCGAACATCGTCGGGCCTGCGGGCCTGCTTAGATGGTTTGGCGCAATGCCATGGTGGAGCGTTTTAGTGGCCGGCATCGGCGCCGGCTGGATCTACATTTGGTCGAAGAATGCGGAGTGCATCCCTGCCATGGCATTCGCCGCCGCGGCGGGTGTCATCTTCGCCCCTCGAGCCATGATCTACGACGTCAGCTTCTTGCTGCCTTTACTGTTATTGCGGCCGGCGCCTCTATGGACAATCTCGCTGGGTGTGGTTGCGACCATGGTCGTTACTCCGCTGCGGCCCGTGGTGCAGATTCTCTCGCCCACCGTGTTGTGGCTGGCGCGACCGTTGCTGCGGGACACGGAGCGATCGCGGCCGGGGTGAATGCCAAGGCCGGCACGTGCGCCCGCCGACGGCCGTCGGCTCAGGGCGGGCGTTGCGCCCTTACGGCCCAGGGCGGCGCGTGCTCTCAGAGAACAGTGGAGTGCAGCTCCGTCTGGCGCGCTGCTTCCGAGCCGGCGGACTTGACACGGCGGCGCGGGTTTGAAAAATTATGGAAGACGCTGGGAACGCGGCAGGGATCCCCATGACGGAAACCATTGGCTCCATCCTCAAGACGAAAGGCTCCGAGGTCTGGTGGTTGCCCCCGGACGCCACGGTCTACGAAGCCATCGCGCTGATGGCCGAAAAACGCATCGGCGCCGTGCTCATCTGTCAGGAAGGCCGTCCGCTGGGCATTGTCTCCGAGCGCGATTACGCACGCAAGGTGATTCTGATGGGGCGCTCCTCCAAGGAGACCAAGGTGCGCGAGATCATGTCCAGCCCGCTGATTATGGTCACGCCCGACCACACGGTGGAGGAGTGCATGCGGATCATGACCACGCACCGCATTCGCCACCTGCCCGTTGTAGAAGGCGAGCGGCTGGTCGGCGTGGTCTCCATCGGCGATCTGGTGAACGCCATCATCTCCGCCCAGGCCGCCACCATTCACCAGTTGAGGAATTACATTACGGGAAAGTACCCGGCCTGAAAGCGCCGCAGCGGCCGCCGCTCGGGGTATTTTGGACGGGATGGCTGCATCGCAAAGTACCGATCGCTGGACGCAATCCCGCGCGCTGCTGATGCGCGCCCGCCAGTCGCTGACCGGGGGCGTCTCCAGCCCCTTCCGCGCGAAGTTCCCTGTTCCGCTGTACTTTGCCGACGCCTCCGGGAGCCGGATGACGGATGTGGACGGCAATCGCTACATTGATTACACCCTGGCCTGGGGCCCGCTGATTTTGGGTCACCGACATCCGGCGGTGGTCGAGGCGCTCCGGCGCCAATCGGCGCGGCCACATATCTACGGCGCCCAGCACGAGCTGGAGTTTCTGGTGGCCGAACGGATTCAGCGGCTTGTGCCTTGCGCGGAGCGTGTGGCCTTCACCTCCAGCGGTAGCGAGGCCGTGCAGCTCGCCTTGCGACTGGCCCGCGCCGCCACCGGCCGCAACCTGATTCTCAAGTTCGAGGGCCACTACCACGGCTGGATGGACTCGGTCCTGATCAGCCATCATCCCCGGGCTGAGCAGATGGGTCCGGCCGAGCGCCCGCTGGCGGTTCCCGAATCCCGCGGGCAGGTGGCCAACGCACTGGAAAACGTCCTGGTGGCGCCCTGGAACCGCCTGGAAGTCGTCGAAGGTCTGTTTGCGGAGCGCGGTTCCGACATTGCGGCTGTCATCCTGGAACCGGTGCTGTGCAACAGCGGTTGCCTGTTGCCGCTACCGGGTTACCTCGAAGGCCTGCGCCGGATCACTCAACGCCATGGGGCCTTGCTCATCTTCGACGAGATCATTACCGGCTTTCGTCTTGCTCTGGGCGGCGCGCAGGCGCACTTCGGCGTGGCGCCGGATCTGGCCACCTTCGGAAAAGCGCTGGGAGGCGGCGCGCCACTGAGCGCGGTGGCGGGGCGACGGGAGATTCTCGAACTGATTGCCGGCGGGGAGGTAGCCTTTGGCGGAACCTTCAACGGCAACCCGCTTTCGCTGGCTTGCGCGCACGCCGTGCTGGGAGAACTGGAACGTGATGATGGCGCGGCGCTGGCGCAGGCCAACCGCATGGGGCGCGAGCTGATGGCGGGTCTGGACGGCGCGGCCCGGCGCCTCGGCGTGCCGCTTCGCCTTACCGGGTTCGGCGCGGCCTTCGCGTTGCACTTCACCGAGAAGGCCGAACTGCGGGATTACCGCGACACGCTCGATGACGATCGCCCGCGGCTGGAACGCTTTCTGCTGCGCGCGCTGGAGGAGGGCGTGTACCTGCTGCCGGACGGGCGCGTTTACGTTTCGGCGGCGCACACGCCGGAGGACGTGGAGCAGACGGTGGCTGCGCTGGAGCGGGCGCTGGGCGCCCTCCGCGGATAGAACATCCGAAAAAAGATTTGTTTCAACCGCGCGGCGCTTCCGCCCAGTATTTCGCCACCTCGGGATTGGGCAGCGGAATCCCCTCCTGGCGGAAGCGGCGCAGCAGGCGCCATCGAATGTCGGAAAGGATCCGGCCGCGCTGGGTCTGATCCGGCACCCGCACCAGCAGTTTGAACTGAAGATGGGTGGGGAGCACGCCCGGATCGCAAAAAACCAACGGCGTGAAGGCGCGGTCCACGCCTTCCACTTGCAGCGCTTCCTCGCGCGCGACGGCCCCCACGCGCTCCGGATCCGCCTCATGGGAGACCATGATCGGCAGCTCCACCACCGCGCTCGGTTCCGGGAGACTGTAATTGAAAAGGGTGCCCGAGGTGATTTTCGTATTGGGGACCACGACCAGGTTCCCGTTGAGTGTGCGCACCCTGGTCGTGCGCCAGCCGATGTCGGTGACCACACCTTCGTGGCCGCTCTCCAGTCGAATGAAGTCGCCCACGAAGATGGGTCGCTCGACCAGAATGTGGATGCCGGCGAAGAAGTTGGCTAGCGTGTCTTGCAGCGCCAGAGCCACCGCGATGCCGCCCACGCCTAAGGCTGTCAGCATGGGCGTGATCGAGATCTTCAAATAGGCCAGCAGGGTCATCAGCCCGATGGTCAGCACCAGCACTCGCGTCAGCGTCCGCGAAAGGCCTGCCAGCACAAACGGCATGCCCTGCCGCTCGCCGTAGGCCGCCAGCATTCGCACCGCTACGGAAGCGCCCACCAGGCTGAGGCTGATGATGACGAAGACGACCACCGCATCGGAGGCCCAGCGCTGATGTCGGGGGCTGAGGTGGACGAAGTCCAGTGACACCGCAATGGCCGCCGCCAGGCACCAGAGCAGCGACGGAAACGCCACGGCGTCGAGCGCCACCCCCGCCAGCGAGTGCCGTCGGGCTCGCCGCCGCAGTAAGCCCAGGATGAGATGGCGGAGCAGGAGAGTGACGGCGAACGCGACCAAAAAGATGAGCGCCGGCGCAGCCACACGCCAGAACTGTTTCTCGTCCGTCAGCCACTGGGGCAGCAACACGTTATTGATTATAGGTGAGACGCGAGGCCCACTCGTCGCCGCACCCGGGTAAGCCGTGCCATCATAAAAATTTGATCGAGCTGCGAAGGGTCTGGAAGGTCTTCCGCAACGGAAAACGTGAAGTCGTCGCCCTCCGCGACGTGGAGCTGGAGGTGGATCGCGGCGAGATGGTGGCCATCGTTGGACCTTCCGGCTCGGGCAAGTCCACCTTGCTGAATCTGATCGGCGGACTGGATCGGCCGACTTCGGGGGACATCCTGGTGGACGGCCGGCTGCTCGGCGGGCTCAGCGACGAGGAGTTGACCCGCGTGCGCCGCGACAAGATCGGGTTCATCTTTCAGTTCTTCAACCTGCTGCCCACGTTGAACTGCCTTGAAAACGTCGCCCTGCCGCTTCACCTGCGCGGGTGGACGAGAAAGAAGGCGCAGGAACGGGCGCGCGAATTGCTCGATTTGGTGGGCTTGGGCGCACGCCTGGATCACCTGCCGGACGAGCTGTCCGGCGGCGAGCGCCAGCGCGTGGCGATCGCGCGAGCGTTGGCCGTTTATCCGCCCATCTTGTTGGCCGACGAGCCGACCGGCAACCTGGACAGCCGCACCGGGGAGGAGATTCTGGCGCTCATCCGCGAACTGCACGCGCGTCTGGGCGCCACCGTGCTCATCGTCACCCATGATCGGAAGGTGGCGGAAAGTTGCCCGCGCATCGTGGCCTTGCGTGACGGGCGCATCGAGACGGACTCGCGCCGGCCGAGCGACTGAGCCATGCTGCTGCGCCTGTTAAGCTGGCCGTACCTGCGCAAGCATCGCTTGCGCTGGGCGCTCACGCTGACCGGCATCGCGCTGGGCGTGGCTGTGTGGGTGGCCATGCGGGCCGCCAATCGCACGGTTTTGGAAAGCTTCCGGAGCACCGTGGACCGCGTCGCGGGCAAGACCCAACTGCAAATCTGGGCGGGCGACTTCGGTTTTCCGGAAGAGGTGCTGGAGCGTGTGCAGGCCGCTGAGCAGGTGCGAGCTGCGGCTCCCGTGATCGAAGCCGCTGTGGACACGGGACAGCTCGGCCAGGGCAGCCTGCTCATCCTGGGCATTGACATGACCGGCGATCGGAGCCTCCGCGACTACGATCTGGAGAGCGGCGAAGAAGCCATCGTGGAGGATCCGCTGGTTTTCCTGGCGCAGCCGGATTCGCTCATCGTCACGCGCGAGTTCGCAGAGCGGAACAAGCTCGGGATCGGCGGCCGCATTCCCTTGGGAACGGTCCAGGGAACCCGGGTGTTCACCGTGCGCGGCATCATGCGCTCGGGCGGGCTGTCGCAGGCCTTCGGCGGCAATCTGGCGATCATGGATATTTACGCTGCGCAGGCGATCCTGGGGCGCGGACGGCGCTTCGACCGCATAGATGTGGCGCTCAAGGAAGGGGTCAGCCTGGAGCAGGGCCGGAGGGCTTTGCAGAGACTGCTCGGGCCGGGTTTTGAAGTCGAACCACCCTCGGCTCGGGGACAGCACTTCGAGTCGCTGCTGCACACCTTTTCGGCGACTCTGAAGATCACCAGCCTGTTCGCCATGCTGGTGGGGCTGTTCATCATCTACAACTCCTTCGCCATCGCCGTCACTCAGAGGCGCACCGAGATCGGAATCTTGCGCGCTCTGGGCGCCACCCGGGCTCAGATCCGTGGGCTGTTTTTGGCCGAAAGTGCGATCGCGGGCGTGTTGGGCTCCGCAGTGGGCGCTGCGGCGGGCCTCGTGATGGCGCGTCTGATCGCCGGTCACGTGAGCCGGCTGATGCAGGAAGTGCACGGCGTTGCGCAGAGCGTGGCGGAGGTTCCTTTCGAGCCGGCTGAGATGGCGACCGCGGTGGCGCTAGGGGTAATCACCAGCATGATCGCGGCGTGGTTTCCGGCCGGCCTTGCGGCGCGTGTGGATCCGGTGCAGGCCTTGCAAAAGGGGAAGCACCAGGTGCTCTCGGCGGGCCAGACCCGAGCGCGACGGCATCTGGCGATCGTTGCGGCCGCCGGCGCGCTGGTGTGTTTGTTCTTCAGTCGGACGCTGTGGGTCTTTTACACAGGCTACATTCTGGCGGAGCTGGCGGCGCTGCTGATGGCGCCGGCGCTGTCTCTGTGGCTGGCTCGCGCACTGCGGCCATTGATGGCGTGGTTTCGACCCGTAGAAGGCGCGCTGGCGGCTGACAGCCTGATTCAAGCGCCGCGCCGGACCTCGGCCACGGTTTCCGCCTTGATGCTGTCGCTGGCCATGGTGATCGGTTTCGGCGGTGTGGCCCGTTCGATTTACGGTTCGTTGCTGGAGTGGGTGGAGACAGCGCTCAACCCGGACCTGTTTGTGACGCCTAATCCCGAGTTGGCCAACCGCACTTACGTGGTGCCGCCCGAGGTGGCTGCCAGGATCGAGAGCCTTCCGGGCGTCCGCCAGGTCCAACTGGTGCGCAGCGCCCGCGTTCCATATCGCGGCGCGCCGGTGCTGGTGGTGGCGGCCGAGGTCGGCAAGCTGGCCCAGACCGTCCACCGCCGCCCGGTCGCCGGAAGCCTTGAGGATATGTACCGGCGCACCGCGGCCGGCGAGGCGGTGATCATCTCCGACAACCTGGCCGGACTGCGCGGCTTGCGTTTGGGCGACATCATCGAGCTGCCGACTCCTGCCGGCTTGCTGCGGTTGCCGATTGCCGGCATCGTTCGAGATTACTCGGATCAACAGGGAACCGTGTTGCTGGATCGTTCCGTTTACACGCGCTGGTGGCAGGATGACGCTGTGAACGTGATTCGCGTGTACTTGACGCCGGGCGCCTCCGCCGAGCAAGTCAAAGAAGAGATCTTGCGACGGGCGCCCGGTCATCGTCTCTTCGTGCTGAGCAACGCCGAAGTGCGGCGTTATATCTTGCGGCTTACGGATCAATGGTTCGGCATGACGTACACGCAGATCGCCGTGGCGATTCTGGTGGCCGTGTTGGGAATCGTCAACACGCTCACCGTCTCGATCACCGACCGCCGTCGCGAGCTGGGCGTCTTGCAGGCCGTGGGAGGCCTGCGGCAGCAAGTCCGGCACACCATCTGGATGGAGGCCCTGGCCATTGGAATGATCGGCTTGCTGCTGGGCATCGGGTTGGGGGCCGTGAGTCTGTACTACTCGCTGGAGATGACCCGCCTGGATCTGGCCGGCATGCGACTGGACTACGTGTTCCCCACCCCGCTGGCTCTGGCCCTGGCGCCGATTATCTTAGGCGCGGCGCTGGCGGCGTCGCTTGCGCCGGCCGAGGCCGCCGTGCGCGTTTCTCTGGTCGAGGCGCTTGAATATGAGTAAGAGGACTCTGATCGCTTTACTCCTGGCCCCGCTGCTCAGCGCGCAGGACGCGCGTCAGATCGTCGAGGAAGCGCAGCGCCGCTCGCGCTCGGGATCGCAGTACTACGAGGGCACGTTGGAGGTGACCGATGCGCGCGGCCGCGTGACGCGCAAGAGCTGGCTCTACCAACGCATCGGCTCGCACGGCGACAGCAAGGCCGTGATTCGCTTCACCGCGCCTGCCGAGGTCCGCGGCGTCGCCTTGTTGATCATCAATCATCCGGACCGCGCTTCCGACCAGTGGATGTGGACTCCGGCGATCCAGCGCGAGCGCCGCATCGCCCTGCAAGACCGCTCCACTCGCTTCTTCGGCACGGATTTCAGCTTCGAGGATCTGGAAGAGCGGGACGTAAACCAGTACGAGTATCGCATGCTGGGTGAGGAGACCATCGAGGGCGCCCCCTGTTGGAAGATCGAATCCCGCCCCAAGCAGACGCGCGCCTCGCAGTACACGCGATCCGTGCTGTGGATTCGCAAGGAGAACTATACCTTCGCGCGCATCGAAAACTTCATCCGCGATGAGCTGGTGCGACGCGCCAACTACCGCAACGTCGAGCACGTCCAGGGCATCTGGACGCCGCGAGAAATCGAGATGAGCGACTTGCGCCGCAAAAGCCGTACGGTCCTGCGTTTAGAGAAGCTCCGCTACAACGTGCCCATGAAGGATTCCGATTTCACCCTGCAAGCGCTGCGACGGGAGTTCTGATGCTGCGGGCATCAATGGCCTTGATCGCCACGCTGACGCTGGCAGGTCAGGATTTCACGCAGCGCGGTTTCCTGGAGTGGCGCCTGCTGGCCTATCCTCAAGCGGCGCCCAACGACCGCGGGCGCGCCGTGGCAGCCGCTCTGTTGCGCTACGAAGCTTCCTACAAGCTCTCGCCTGCCTGGCGGCTGGCCGGAGGCGTGGATGCGCGCACGGACACGCACCACGAGGTCGAGCGGCGCTGGGCGTTTGGCTGGCAGGATCGCGAGCGGCAACGACCGGCTTTCTCGCTGCGGCGTTTGAGCGTGACATACTCGCGCCCGAACGTGACGCTGGAGGCGGGCAAGCAGTTCATCCGCTGGGGCAAGGCCGACATCTTGAATCCCACAGACCGTTTCGCGCCGCGGGATTTCCTGGCCGTCGTGGATAACGATTTCCTGGCGGTGACCGCGGCTCGGCTGGCTCTGGGCGCCCACGCCCACAGCCTGGAGCTGGTGTGGGCGCCCCGCTTCACGCCCAGCCGGATTCCCCTCATCAACCAGCGTTGGGCCCCGTTGCCTGCCACGGTAGAAATTCGGGAGCTCCAACCGCGTTTGCCGCCCGGGCCGCAGTTTGGGGCGCGGTGGAACCACGTGGGCGCCGGACTGGAGTACTCATTGTCTTTCTACGAGGGCTACCACCACCTTCCGCTATTCGAGACGCGCTTGCTCTCGCTACAGCCCGCGGTCGTGGTTGAGGCTCAACGGTTCTATCCCAGGCTGCGCATGTACGGGGCTGATGCGGCCCTCCCGCTGAAGTGGATGACGCTCAAAGGCGAGGCGGCGTGGCTGAGCTCCGGCGATCAACGCGCTGATCAGTACGCGCTCTATGTCCTGCAATTGGAACGGCAGACCGGCGAATGGACTCTTGTCGGCGGCTACGCCGGACAGAAAAGCGGCCGCGCGGGCGCCGCGGTCGGATTCGCGCCCGATCGAGGTCTGGCGCGGGCGTTTCTAGGGCGTGCTGCTTACACTCTGGACGCCAATCGCAGCCTGGCCGTGGAGGCAGCCGTGCGGCAGAATGGACGCGGCCTGTGGGTCAAGCTGGAATACTCGCAGTCTTTGGGCGCTCACTGGCGCGCCACGGCTACATTTACGTTGATCCGCGGCAGCGCTGAGGACTTCCTGGGACAGTACCGGCGGAACTCCCACGGGGGTTTGACCCTCCGCTATAGTTTCTAACGCCGGGCTTGTGTTACCTGAGACAGAGCCCAGCGCCGGCGCATAGCCACTTACGTGCCCGTCATCCCAAGGTCCGCTCCGATCTGAGCTGCGGCCGCGGGCGAACCGACTCGACGGGTTGGTTGCACCGTGGCCGTTCCCGAGGACCGGACCGCCCGAATCTACTTCTTCATCACTCGCCGGCCTGCGACGCCGGCAGGTCGTCCGGTCCCACGATGCGCGCATTCTCCCAGCCCAGTTCCCGAAGCTGTTCCGGCGGACGCGCGCTGAAAACCACCTGCGAGCTTTCTTCCGGGCCGGGCGCGGGCAGGGGTTTGCCGCGCAGCGGTGTCACCAGCGCCAGGTACCTCAAAACGTCGTAGACGTCGCCCATCTCGGGCAGCGTGATGTCGTATTCCTGAGTCAGGAAGCGCACGCGCGCCGCCCGCTCGGTGACGCGCCAGACCAGGAAAGCGCAGCAATCCACGGCGTGCTCGAACCACTCCGCCCGGGCTGGGGGAGTCTCCAAATCCAGAAAGATCTCCAACAGCCGCTCCTGCTCTCGGGCAAACTCGCGCACCTGGAGTTCGCCGGTGTGGGCGGTGGCCTTCCAATCTACGTGCCGGGCGCTTTCGAAAGCCTCATATGGCCGGATGCGGTAGAAATCATAGCCCCGGCCGCGCGCCTGAGTTTCCAGATCGCCGCGCAGGGAAGCCAGCAGTTCCTCAAAGCCGGGCTGCGGGTCTACTGAAGGGTAGACCAGCGCCTGCGCTCGCAGGGTCACCTCGGCGCGACGCTCCAGGAAGCCGAAGGGGAAGCCCGTCGAAAAGCAAAAGCTGCTGTCCCGGTGCAAGCCGCGCCGCTCGAACCGTACATCTACGGCTTCCTCGATGAGCGTGCGGCAAGGCAGCACGGGGAAGTAAAGCGGTGCCGACAGAGCGCCCGGCTGTCGGCCCTCGAGCTGAACGGAGAAGGAAGGCATCCAGCGTTTGAGGTTGCGCACCTGAACCCGCGCCTTCACCGTACGCCGCGCTGTGATGTGTTCGGGCAGGAAGACGTCCAGCTCCAGACCCGCCAGCGACAACCGGCTGACCAGCCCCGAGACCATCAGGGTGGAGAGCATCGCGGCTAAGATCAAGAACAGCAGGTTGTTGGCCGACGCGATCGCGGCTGCGGCCACCAGGGCCAGAGCGGCTGTGAAGAGCACGCCTCCGCGCCTTACTTCTCGCCGCAACGCCGCGGCCAACCGGGCCCAGGCCTTCATGAGATCTTTGCTCATCAGCATAGCAGGCGGCAGACAGCGAGCCCGTCGCGCTCGCCCGCATGGCACAATGAGGATTCATGCCGCAAGATGCCTCCGCCGCTTCGACCGTCGCTGCACCCCGCTTGCGACGGGCTTTGACCCTGTGGGACCTCGTGCTTTACGGCATCGTGGTCATCCAACCCACGGCGCCCATGCCCTTGTTCGGCGTGGTGTATCAGGAAGCCCGCGGCCACGTGGTCACCGCAGTCCTGATCGCCATGGTGGCGATGCTGTTCACCGCGCTCAGTTACGGCCGCATGGCGCGCGCCTACCCGGCGGCGGGATCCGCCTTCACCTACGTGGGACGCGAGCTGCACCCCGCTCTAGGTTACGTCACCGGCTGGAGCATGGCCATGGACTACATGCTCAATCCCCTGATCTGCACCATCTGGTGCAGCAAGGCAGCCGGCAATATCCTCCCTGAGATCCCTTACGCCGCCTGGGCGATCTTCTTCGCTGCTTTGTTCACGAGCCTCAACCTGCGCGGCATTCGCGCCTCGGCGCGCACCAACGCCATTCTGGCCGCGGGCATGGGCGTCGTGATCGTGCTCTTCTTCATTGTGGCGTTGCGTTACATCCTGGGCCTGCCGCAACCGAGCGCCGAGTTCTTTTTACGCCCGCTGTACAATCCCGAGACTTTTTCTTACTCGGCGTTGTTCACCGGCACCTCGATCGCTGCGCTCACTTACATCGGCTTCGACGGCATCTCGACCCTTTCGGAAGAAGTCGAGAATCCCCGGCGTAACATTCTGCTGGCGACGGTGCTGACCTGCTTGGCCACCGGAATTTTGGCTTCTCTGGAAGTTTACGCGGCGCAACTGGTTTGGCCCACCGGCCGGGAGTTTCCGGACGTGGACACGGCTTACGTGCACGTGGCCGGGCACGTCGGCGGTCTGTGGTTGTTTCACCTGGTTAACCTGACGTTGCTGGTGGCTACGATTGGTTCGGGCACCGGCGCCCAGTTAGGCGCGGCGCGCCTGCTTTACGGAATGGGCCGGGACAACGCAATCCCCCGACGCTTTTTCGGCTACGTGGATCCCAAGCGCCGCATCCCCCGCAACAATGTGCTGTTCACAGGGGCGCTGGCCCTGGCGGGGGCATTCGTCCTCAGCTACCAGCTCGGGGCGGAAATGCTGAATTTCGGCGCCTTCATTGCTTTCATGGGCGTCAACCTGGCGGCTTTTATGCGGTATTTCGTGCGGGGCGAAAAGCGCTTTACTTACTTCTTTCCTCCGTTGGCCGGCTTCTTGATCTGTCTTTACATCTGGCTCAATTTGCGGTGGCAGGCCAAACTGGCCGGCTCCATCTGGCTGGCAGTGGGCGTTCTCTACGGAGCCTGGAAGACCCGCGGTTTTCGGAGCGAGCTCGTGCGATTCGAAATTCCGCCCGAGTAATGGCGTGCCGCGGGATGGCTTTCCCAGCCCCGTGGCGTGTTTGAGGCTCTGCTCCGCGGTTTCGTATCCTTAAGACATGCGGGCGTGGTTCGGCTTGGCGCTCTTTCTGTCAGGCGGCTTGCTGGCGCAACCCTGGCAGTCGCTGTTCAACGGCAAGGATCTCTCCGGTTGGCGCATGGTCGGGCCAGGGCGCTTTGTCATCGAAGACGGGATGATGAAGACCGAAGGCGGGATGGGCTTGCTGTACTACGAGCGGGAAAAGTTCGGCAACGCGACCATCCGGGTGGTTTTTAAGACCGCCTCCCAGCGTGCCAACTCCGGCGTTTTCATCCGGCTGCCGGAAAAGCCTCCGGATCCCTGGTACGCGGTGCACAACGGCTACGAGGTGCAGATCGAGTCCGGTGGCGACGAATGGCACTCCACGGGATCCATCTATTCGATCAGCAAGGTCATGGCGCGGCCGCAAAAGCCGATGGGCGAGTGGAACACAATGGACATTGTCCTGGACGGCCTGAAGACGATCGTCTATTTGAACGGCGTCAAGGTCAACGAGTTCTCGCCCGACCAGCCCGTGCCTCCGCGTCAGCGCTGGTACGAGCCGGCTCGCGGGCCTCGCCCCGAGTATGGCTACATCGGCCTGCAAAACCACGACGCCCGCAGTATCGTCTATTTCCGTGAAGTCAGCGTCAAGAAGCACTGACCTTGAGGGCGCTTCCGAATATGTCCGCGGATGCGGCGATTGAGACGATCGGGCTGACGCGCATCTTCCGTCAACCGTGGCGTCGTCGCGCGATCCGCGCCGTGGACAGCGTTAGTTTGAAGGTCGCTCGCGGCACGGTTTTCGGCCTGCTGGGGCCTAATGGAGCCGGCAAGACGACCTTCGTCAAACTGCTTCTCTCCATTGTTCGGCCCACCGCCGGGATCGCACGCCTGTTCGGGCGCGATTGCCGCCGGCCCGAATCGCGCCGGCCGGTTGGATATCTGCCGGAGAACCACCGTTTCCCTCCGTATCTGACCGGCGCGGGATTCCTGGAGTTTTCCGGAGCGCTGTCAGGGATGGAGTCTGCCGAGAGCCGGCGTCGCGCCGCGGAATTGCTCGAGCTGGTCGGCTTACGCGAATGGGCCGGCGTGCGGCTGGCGCGCTACTCCAAGGGCATGTTGCAGCGCCTGGGCCTGGCGCAGGCGCTGATGCATGCGCCGTTGCTGCTGATCCTGGACGAGCCCACCGACGGAGTGGACCCGCTGGGCCGCCGGCAGATCCACGGCATCTTGCGAGAACTGCGGCAGCGCGGCGTCACCATTTTCGTGAACTCTCATTTGCTGGCCGAAGTCGAGTTGTTCTGTGAGGAGGTCGCCATCCTGGATCGCGGGCGCGTGGCCTTGAGCGGTAAAGTTCGCGATCTTACGGCGGGCGGCAGCTATTGTCTGACCGCCGTCGGAGTGCCCGAGCGGCTCTTTGAGGAATTGCGTACCGGGGCGACGGCCGCTGCGCTTCGCGACGGCCTGGCGGAGCTGCACTTCGCCACGCGGGAACAACTGAACGAGGCGGTGGATCGGCTGCGCGCCCAGCAGTGCCCGCTGGAAAGCATCATTCCCACTCGCAGCACGCTGGAGGAGGTTTTTATGCGCACCGTGGGCGCCTCAACCCCGAGCCGAGAGGCGGACGGATTATGACCGGAATCGGCGTCCTGCTCGCGGATACCCTTCGCGAAGCCTCCCGTCGCAAGGTGTTCTGGGGCTTGTACGGGCTGTCCACGGCCATGGTGCTTTTCTTCCTCTTTCTGCTTCGCATTGACCTGGTGGAGGGCGCCCGTGCGACCGTAAGCTTGCTGGGTTTGGGCGACTCGCGAACCCTTCCGCTGACCCGCGTGGTGCGCAACTTCTACAGTGCGGTGGCGAGCTTCCTTTATACATACGGCATGGCGCTGGCGGTATTCGCCTCTGCCGGTTTGATGTCGGCGGTGTGGGAGCAGGGGCGCATCGAGTGGCTGCTCTCGAAGCCTGTGGCTCGCTGGCGGATTTTGCTGGCGCGCCTGATGGGCAGTCTCCTGGTGGTGGCCTTCAACATTTGCTACCTCGTGGCTTCGGTCTGGCTGATTATGGGGTGGAAGTCGGGCATCTGGGATGCGACCTTCCTGATTACCATTCCGGCCGCCGTCTTCATGTTCGCGGTCCTGCTCAGCGTGGTCGCCCTGGTGGCGGTTTTGAGTGAAAGCACAGCGCTGGCCACCATGGTGACGTTTGCGCTTATGCTGGCCAGTCCCGTGCTGGCGCAGCACCGCTTGATGGTGAAGCTGCTGAATTCGGAGTTGTGGCGCGATCTCTGGCGCGGCCTGTACTACATTGTGCCCAAGGTCTACGACGTCGGCAGAATGAACGTGAACCTGATTCGCGACCGCGCCGTGGAGAACTGGATGCCCCTCTGGAGTTCGGCCCTTTTCGCCGCGGTCCTGCTGGCCGCCTCTTTCTTCGCTCTTTCGAAAAGAGATTTCTGATGCGAGCCGGATGGTTAGTCGTGGCGATGGCCGCGCTCGGGTGCCGCTCTGCCGAGCAGGGCTCGCTGCGCATTGACCCGGCCCTGGCGGCGCTGGTCTCAGGGGACGCCGTCCTGCTCGCGGGGGCCCGAATGGACGCCCTGCGCGCCACTCCCATTTATAAGGCCCGCGTGGTCGGCAAGCCGCAGCCGTTGCTGGACGCCGTAGCCGACCGGTTGGGCGTGGACCTGCGCAGGGACGTAGCCGAGTTGCTGATCGCCTCCGACGGCAAGCATGCGCTCGTCATGGCGCGGGGGAAGTTCGCGCCGGGCAATGTGGAGGCGAAGCTCGTGCGCAAGGGCGCCCGGCGCACCACTTACCGGGGTCATGCGCTCATCGGCGATGAGCGGGCTGTCGCCGCTTTTTTCGATGCCGGGATTGTCGTCGCCGGAGCGCCGCCCGCCGTGCAGGCCTTGATAGACAGGCGCAACCGCGGCGTGCGCGCTGCCTCGCCGCTACTCGATAAGGTCAAGGCCATTCCCGCGGGGAACCAACTCTGGGCGGTTACCAGCGACGCATCCGCGCTCGCCGCCGAGTTACCCGCAACCGGCAACTGGGCTGCTGTGCGGAAGATCGTCGAGATGCTGGGCGCCTCGACACTGGCTGCGGATCTCGGTTCCGGTCTCGCACTCAGAGCCAGCGGCGAGTGCCGGAGCGAGGCCGACGCTCGCACGCTCTCGGATGCCTTGCGCGGTCTCATCGGTCTGGCGCGCTTGACGAATCCTGATGATCAGCCTGAGCTGCTGCGGGCCTACGACGGCATCCGCGTGGCGCAGGAGCGCCAAACGGTGCGACTGACGGCCGAGATCGCTCAACCCCTGCTGGATAAGCTGATCGCGCGCCTCGAGCAGAGCGGTCTGCCTGGGACGCCGCGTTCCGAACCGCCGCGGGAAACGCCGCGGCGCCGCGCGCCTCAACCGGCCACGCCCGGCAAGTAATTTCCTCGTCCCGGAGGTATCTCCACCGTGACATCCCCCAAAACCACCGCCTGACAGGCCAGACGCGAGCGCAGGGTCACTCCGGCAGCCATCGTCAGTCGGTCCGCCTCGGCGTCTTCGATCTCCGAGAGATTTGCATCGCCCTCCCGCACGATGACGTGGCAGGTTGTGCAGGCGCAGTTGCCGCCGCAAGCGTGCTCCAGCTCGATGCCGAAGTGCAACGCCACGTTGAGCAAGGAGCCGGGTTTGCCGTGTCTGCTGTAAGGCAACGCGCCGAGCTGGTACTCAACCGTGACGCCGGCCGGCAGGAAAGTAACCTTCGGCACAGACTGATTATAGTCGGGGCCGCGCTGCGCGCACTGCTATATTGGTGGTTTAGTGTTCCATCGCATCGAACAACGCCTGCAAGAGATTCTTTCCGCGCACCTGCGTACCCGTTACGGGCTCGAGAGCGCCGTGCCCATGGAACAGCCGCGGCAGCCGGAGTTCGGCGAGTTGGCCACCCCGGCGGCCTTCACTCTGGCCAAACGGCTGAAACGCGCGCCGCGCGCCATTGCTGAAGAAATCGCGCGCGAACTCGGCTCGCTCCCGGGAGTGGCGGCCGTGGAGGTTGCAGGCAACGGGTACATCAACCTGCGTCTGGCGCGCGGCCCTTACGCGCGTGCTTTGCTTGCCGGTGAACCGGAACCGGAGCGCCCGCAGCCGGAGCAGGAGAAGATCATCGTCGAGCACACCAACATCAACCCCAACAAAGCAGCACATATCGGTCACCTGCGCAACGCCGTGTTGGGCGACACCTTCGTGCGCATGCTGCGCGCCCGGGGCCGTTGGGTCGAAGTCCAGAATTACATTGACAACACGGGCGTGCAGGTGGCCGACGTGGTCGTGGGCTTCGAGCGTTTGGAGAAGATGTCGCCCGAAGCCGTCGCGGCGCTGGCGGCCGACCCGGGCCTGCGTTTCGATTACTACTGCTGGGATCTTTACGCCCGAGTGTCGGCTTACTACCAGGAGCATCCGGAAGCTCTGGCCTGGCGCCAGCAAGCGCTGGAGGCCATCGAGGCCGGGGAAGGCTCGACGGCGCGCCTGGCAGCGATTGTCTCCGACGCCATCGTGCGCGCGCATCTGGCCACCATGTGGCGTCTGGGCGTGGTCTACGACGTCCTGCCCCGTGAGAGCGAAATCCTGCGCCTCAAGTTCTGGGCTGCGGCGTTCGAACTGCTGCGCGCACGCGGAGCGATCTATCTGGAGACTCAGGGAAAGAACGCGGGTTGCTGGGTCATGCCGGCCGCGGCTTTCAAAGGCGACGAGGATTCCGACGAAACCAAGGTGATCGTCCGTTCCAACGGCACGGTGACTTACGTCGGCAAAGACATCGCGTATCAGCTTTGGAAATTCGGACTTCTGGGAAAAGATTTCTACTATCGCCCGCTGATGGACTATCCCAACGGCCACCGCCTCTGGGTAACCTGCGAAGAACCGTCGGCTGAAGCTTCGCCTCAGTTCGGAAGGGCCGCGCGCGTTTACAACGTGATTGATTCGCGTCAATCCTATCTGCAAGATGTGGTCGTGGCCGGCCTGCGAGCCCTGGGATTCGAGGAGCAGGCGGATCGCTCGGTGCATTTCTCCTACGAGATCGTGGCGCTTTCGCCCCGCTGCGCCGCCGAGCTCGGCTTTGCGCTGAGCGAAGAGGAGCGCCATCGCTCTTACGTCGAGGTTTCCGGACGCAAAGGGCTGGGCGTCAAAGCCGACGATCTGCTGGACAAGCTGCTCGAGAAGGCGCTGGAAGAAGTGGCTTCACGTCATCCCGAGGATCCGCCCGAGAAGCAGAGGGCCATCGCCGCGCAAATCGCCGTCGGCGCTCTGCGCTACTTCATGCTCAAGTACACGCGCAACGCGATCATTGCTTTCGATTTCCAGGAAGCGTTGAGTTTCGAGGGAGAGACCGGGCCTTACGTGCAGTACGCCGTAGTGCGCGCGCGCAGCATCTTCCGCAAGCTCGCCGAGCGCGGCGAAAGCGTGCCGGATTTCCAGACCGAGCTGGACGCCGCCGCTCTGGATCGTCAGTTACGCGAGGAGAACTTCTGGCAACTGCTGTTGGCCGCCTCGAAGGCGGACGCCGTCATCGAGCGCGCCATCGCTGCGGGCGAGCCGGCCCACGTGGCCAAGTACGCCTTTCAGCTCGCGCAGGCCTTCAACAACTTCTATCACGAACATCCGATCCTCACCGATCCGGATCGCGAGCGGAAGGTTTTCCTGCTCTGGCTCACCGACTACGTGCGCGCGCAGCTCGAACGAACGCTCCACGTGCTGGGAATTCAGGTTCCCGAATACATGTAGCGCGCCGAGTCTGCTAGAGTGTGAGCCGATGTGCGCTCGCTGCTTGCTGCTGGTTCTACTGGCGCTGCCGGCCAGCGACGATGCTTCGCGGCTCACGCATCACTGCGTGACCTCGCGCGGCAGTCCTGCTCCGGAACCCGGAGCGGAGCGCGAGCGGATTCCCTCGCTGGTCGAAGGATTGCGCTCGCCGCGCGACTGGTATCGCAGGCGCCGCCCGGAGCTGCTTGCCCTGTGGACAAGGATCCTGGGCAAGCTCGAACCCGATCGCAAGGACCGCCGCTGGTTTGGAGACATCCGTCAGGCGCGGATTCTCGAGACCCGAGAGCTGGAAACCTACACGCGCATCCGCCTGGATCTGCCGATCGAGAAGGATTTCTACCAGAAGCACCTGCTGCTGGTGCCGCGCAACCAGGGGCGCGGTCCTTTCCCCGCCGTCATCTGTTGGAGCTCGAGCACGCCGGACTTTACCGCTCCCGAACAATGGTGGGGCGCCTGGCTCGCCAGCCGCGGCTACGTCGTTCTCACCAGTTGGTCGTTCATCCGGCACTATCGCGACGGCACGACGGCGCGCACCGGAGCTCCCGAGAAACTCTACGAGCGCTTCGGGCACTGGCTGCCGATCGCCAAGATGGTTCATGACGCGCGCCGACAGGCCGAGTACCTGCGCAGCCGCAAGGAAGTGGACGGGCGCCGTTTGGGCTTCATCGGCTTTTCGCTTGGCGCCAAGGCCGCTGTTTACGTCGCCGCCTTCGCACCCGAGTTCAAGGCGGTCGTGGCGCTGGATCCTCATATCGCCGTGAACGGGGGAACGAATTGGTACGCGCCCTGGTATCTGGACTGGCTGCGCCCGTTCGCTGACATCCCCACGCCGCAGCGCACGGTTCTGAGTCTGCTGAACCCCGATCCCGCGCGACCGGGCTTCGAGCATGATCACCACGAAGTGATGGCTTTGGCCGCTCCGCGGCCGTTCCTGTTGATCGGCGGGGCAGGACACTGCGAGGACTGCGGCGGCGACTCGGACGATCGTCAAAGCTGGGGGTATGTCAACCGGGCGCGCGAGGTCTACAGTTTGTTGGGCGTTCCTGAACGGATTCAGTTTGTGCTCACACGCGACGGGCACAAGCCGAACGGCCCTGAGATTGACCCGGCCTGGCAGAATTTCTTCGAGCGGTGGTTGAAGGAGGCTCGCTGAAGAGGAGGGCTGCCCGCTGCGGAGGGCTTCGCCTCGGGCTTTTGTCGCCGGGGGATGGTTGTGCGGACGGCGTGGGCGCGGCCGGCCGCGCGCCGCCTGGCGGGCCGCTGAGCCGCGGCGACCCCGGGAGGTGAACTACCTCAGCCGGGCGGTGGCCCTCCGGGGCCGAGAATGGGAGGTGTAGGGTGTGTCAACTTCTTGGAATCTGTTCCAACCGCGAGTTTGATATCAAGTTTTCCTTCCGTGAGTGGAAGCATCGCGGCGACTAGAGGAATCCTCACGGCTACGGGTTCGCGTGGTGGCAAGGTGACGAGCTCAAAATCAAGAAGGACCCCTCGAGCCTCTGCGGCGCGACCGAGAAGGCCGTCGCCGAAGTGCTCGCCGCTCACAGTCGGATCTTCCTGGCTCATGTCCGCTACAAGTCCGTGGGCCCGCAGGATGGAACGAACACTCATCCGTTCCAGGCCCGGCTTGGAAACAGGTGCTTTGCCTTTGCGCACAACGGAACCGTAAAGGGCATCAAGGCCCGAGCGCTGCGGCGATTGCGGGCGGAAGGAGACACAGACTCCGAACACGCCTTTCTCTGGCTGTTGGAGCAGCTCGCGGACACGCCGGAGGCGGAGTTCGCTGCGCGCCTGAAGCAAGAGGCGGACGCGATCCGGGAGCTTGGACGCTTCAACTTCTTGATGTCGGATGGCCGAACCTTGTGGGCCTACGCGGATAACGCGCTGCACTTCATCGAGCGTCGGCCGCCCTACGCTGGCGAACTGGTGCGGCTCGAGGAAGATGGGTACGCCATCTGCCTCAGCGAAGTCAAGAGACCCGACGAGCGAGCCGTGTTGGTGGCCACCGTCCCGCTGACGAATGAAACGGGCTGGCGCAAGCTGCATGCGGGCGAGCTGCTGATTGTGCGAGACGGCCGCGTCGAGAGGAGCTTGTGGGCATCGGCCGAGCCATGCGATGCCGGGGCATGGCCGGCAGCAGCGCGGCGCAGGCTCGGTGCCCGGGGACAATGACCATGTGCCTGTACAGGAAAAGGACAAGGGGGAGGCCGGTTGACAGACGCCTTCGGGTTTGATCGAATGATAGATGAGCCGTGCTTGCTCCTCAGTAGCTCAATGGTAGAGCATCCGGCTGTTAACCGGAGGGTTGCAGGTTCGAGTCCTGCCTGAGGAGCCAATTCTTTTCCCCGCAACGATTCCGGCCCACCCGTTAACGCCTCTCTCCGTCCGCAAGTCCGCAACTGGCCGTGTTATCGGCACTTCCGCGTCTCTCCGTTTCGAGACGATTCCCGCCTGAAGCGCCAGCCGTGCGCCCCGGCGCCGTTTGCCGGAGGCCGTTTCTCCCCGTCTCTGGAAGCAAACCAGGAGTTGGTTAACGGCACGGCGCGGGTTGTCCAGCCTCAGGCCGGACGACTCGAAACCGGCGTTTGGTGGTTAGCAGCGCTCCAGGGCTATACTGGCGATGTTCGATGAGCAAAAAGCGCAAAGACCCTTCCCTGGCCAAGGCCCGCCGGGACCGCATTCGAAGTGAGAAGCACGTCCGGCGGAGCGGTTCGTCTATTCAGCCCGCTTCGGAGATTGAACCGCCCCGTGGGCATTCATTCGCTGCGGAGCGCACCATGCGCGAGGTGCTTGCCCTGACCGAAGGACATGACTTCGACAGCATTGAGGACCTGAACGCGAAACTCGCGGACTTAACCCGCGGCGGTCGTCTCTCGGAAAAGGCGCAGGCATGGAAACAGGACGACCCAAAGTGGCGCGCCCAGGAGTTGGCATACGAGGCGATGGAAGCCGATGATCCGTTCGATGCCCTCAGGCTGGTCGATGAGGCCCAGAAGTTGGACCCAGATTGTACCGACGCGCAGCGGCTGATGGTGGCGTTGCTTCCAATGGAACTGGACAACCGGATTCAGCTCATGCGTGAAGTGGTGGGCAAGGCGGAGCGAAACTTCGGGGAGCGTTTCTTCGAGGAGAACAAAGGGCATTTCTGGGGCGTCCTGTCGACGCGGCCCTACATGCGCGCCATGCAGGAACTGGGCGAGTTGCTGACCGTGGCAGACAAACTGGAAGATGCCATCGCGGTTTACGAGCGTATGCTCGAACTGAATCCCAACGACAATCAGGGTGTCCGCTACGCTCTGGTTGGCCTGTATCTGGCTACGAAGCAGGGACAGGCGGCCAGTGATCTTCTCTCGCGCTACCTTGGCGAAGAGGACTACACGGCCATTTTTGCATGGGGACGCGTAATCGAGCATTGGCTTGCGAGCCGCGTGGCTGATGCCCAGTCGGCGCTATTGCGGGCGCGAAACGTGAATCCCTTCGTGGAAAGGTACTTGGCGGGCACGCGGAAGCCCCCTCGGCGACTGCCGTCCTCATATCGCCCGGGCGATGAAAGCGAGGCACAAGTTGCCGCAGCGGAGCTCTCGCCGGCGTGCGTGCGGCTGCCTGAGTTCGCCGCATGGCTCCGCAAACAGCAGTAGGCCTCCTCGATTGGCCGGGCGATATTATCCGCGATTGTCGACCCTCCAAGCCGGACAAAGCGAACCAGAGCGGCGAATATAGTTAACGGACGCGGCAGAACGCCGCGTTGATCTCATCCACCAGACGGCGTTTCGACCGCGCAGCGGAGATCGTCGTGGGTGGTCACTTTCGAATCGCGCAGCTTGCCTCCGGGCTGCGCGGGCAAGGAGACCGCTCATGCGCGATCACGATGCCGCGCTCGATCAAGCCACCCGCGAGGTTGCCGCCATCCTGGGCGACGCCCTCGTGCGGTTGATCTTCCCCACTCCTCCCGTCGGGCAAGTTGACTTCCCAGAGACGGAGAGCCCTCATGTGACTGCTCCCTTAACGCCATGAAGACAGAATGCCAGATCCGAGAAGAGATTGAGGCCCTCCGCAACCTGACCACGGCGCAGCTCAAGGAGAAGTACCGCGAGGTGTTCGGCGAGGAGTCCCGATCCAATCACAAGCAGTTCTTGTTCCGACGCATCGCCTGGCGCATCCAGGCGAACGCATGGGGCGGCCTCTCTGAACGCGCCCGCCAACGCGCGCTCCAGATCGCGGACGACGCCGATCTCCGCGTCCGGGCGCCCAAGAACTTCCTGCGGGAGCCGGTCGACGACGGCCGGACCGTGGAAACGCGCCTGAAGCCGTCGCTCGATCCACGGTTGCCGTTGCCGGGGACGCCGCTCATCCGCCGATTTCAGGGAAAAGACGTCATCGTCCACGTCCGGCCAGATGGCGGCTTCGAGTGCAACGGGAGGATCTACACGTCACTGAGCCGCGCGGTGACCGAGGCGACGGGCACGCGCTGGAATGGCTTCTCCTTTTACAACCTTGGCCACCGTCCAGGAGTGAAGCATGGCGAACGGGAATAGCGGAAACGGGGCGCCGAAGCCGATCCGGTGTGCCATCTACACGCGGAAATCGACCGACGAGGGGCTGAATCAGGACTTCAACTCGCTCGACGCGCAGCGCGACGCCGGCGAGGCCTACATCCGCAGCCAGGCCGGCGAGGGCTGGACACTCTTGCCGGACCAGTACGACGACGGCGGCTACACCGGGGCCAATATGGACCGCCCGGCGCTGCGCCGCCTGCTGGCGGACATCCAGGCCAAGAAGGTCGACTGCGTTGTGGTCTACAAGGTGGACCGGCTGAGCCGCTCCATCCGCGACTTCGGCAAGATCATGGAGATCCTGGAGAAGCACGGCGCGACGTTCGTGTCTGTCACACAGCAGTTCAACACCACTACCTCCCTCGGACGTCTTACGCTGAACATCCTGCTTTCCTTCGCGCAATTCGAACGGGAGATCATCTCCGAGCGCACGCGCGACAAGCAGATCCTGGCGCGCAAGCGTGGCAAGTGGACCGGCGGTCACGTCCCGCTTGGGTACGACCTCGTGGACGGCTGCCTCGCCGTCAACGAAGAAGAGGCTGCCCGTGTGCGCCAGATTTTCGAGTGGTACCTGGAAGGCCATTCCGTCCATGGCATCGTGGCGAAAAGCGAAGACCTGGGCTGGCGCAACAAGGAGTGGGCAACCAAGGACGGCAAGACGTTCGGCGGCCACCCGATGCGGAAGTGCCACATCCACACGATGCTGGCGAATCCGCTGTACGCCGCGCGTATCCGCGCCGGCGACGAGATCGTGGCCGCAGCCCACCCCCGGATCGTCGATGACGCCACCTTCGACCTGGTGCAGCAGAAGCTGAAGGAGAACACGCGGAATCCCGGCGGCGAGCACGGGCCCAAATTGGAGGCCCTGCTGCGCGGCCTCCTCTACTGCGCCTGCTGCGGGTCGGCCATGTCGCCGAGTTACTCGTCGAGCAAGAACCGGCGGTACCGATACTACGTCTGCCTCCGCACCATGCAGCGGAACGGTGACGGTTGTACAACGCGTGCCGTGTCCGCGCCGGTGGTTGAGGAGGCGGTCATTGAGAGCGTCCGGCGGTTCGCCATGACGCCGGAGGTGGTCGAAGCGACGGCGCGCGCCGCCCGGCAGCGGTTGGCCGAAGAACTGGGCCGGCATCGAGAGGAGTTGAAGGCAGTCAATGTTCGCGTCCGGAACGCCAAGTCGCAACTCGTGCGCGCGAAGAACCTGGACCCCGACCGGGAGGCGGCGCTCCGCGACGTAGTTTCGTCGGGAGAGGCCAAAGCGGAGCAACTGCGGAGTTTGGTGGAGCGCGGCGAACGGCTAAGGTTCGATGACCAGATGGTGCGCCAGCGCATGGCGACGTTTGACGAGGTCTGGAAGACCATGACCATCCAGCAGCAGGCGGCGCTGCTGCGCCAATTGATCGAACGGGTCGGCTACGACGGCCGCGGCGACAAGGTGAAGGTTACCTACAACTCGAACGGCATCCGGGAGTTCTGCAAAGGAGCGACAAAGTGAAGGACCGCTGCGAAGACGAGATCCCGCTCAAGTGGCCGGCGCGCCAGGCGGCAGGCAGGCCGAAGAAGACCGCGGCTCCGGCGCCGCCGCGCATTCCCCGGATCACCCGCCTGATGGCGCTGGCCATCAAGTTCCAGGAGATGATCGACCGTGGCGAGGTGAAGGACTACGCCGACTTGGCGCGCCTGGGCTTCGTGACGCGGGCACGGATCACGCAGATCATGAATCTGACGCTACTGGCGCCGGACATCCAGGAGGAGATTCTTGGCGGTCTTGCGGACGAGCACCTTCCGGTGCACCGGGGCGAAGCGGCGCTACGGCGAATCATCAGCTTCACGTTATGGGCTGACCAGCGATCCCGATGGGGAGGTAGGTGGTAGCCGTGGCCGCCGTAGTAGCCTTCGACACGAGTGTTGTGCGCGTAATATCATGGCCATCTTGGACTCATCGCGCCGAAACGGAGGCTTTTGTTCCTGTTTGGCCGGTGTGGTTCGCGCGAACGGCCATGGGCGCATACAATCCGCCAGTCGTCTTCACTCGGCTTCCAGCTTTTACGCTGGCTGGCCTTCTGCCGCCGTACTGCGGCAGCGATCCGACACAGCAACAGCTATTGGCACCATATCCAACAACGGTGGAAGTGGTCGCTCAGCACATGGGCGGGACCCCTGTCAGAAGCCAGATTCTGCAAGGATTTCTCGCATTTCGCCAAGCACTCAACCAGGCCGGGCTCTGTGAAGGATTCCAATGGCTTGATGGCAGCTTTGCCGAGCTGATCGAGTTGCGAGAGCGCCGCGACCCAAGGGATCTTGACGTCGTCACCTTCTTCCGCCGCCCACCGCACGTCCGAAGCGATGTGGACTGGCTGGCGTTTTTTAACGCGAATACTGCGCTTTTCGATCCGGCTGTGAACAAGCAGCAGTTTCTCTGTGACACGTATTTTGTGGACTTGGACCTGGACCCGATGAGCGTCGTGGCTCAGGCCCGTTATTGGTATGGCCTCTTTTCGCACCGGAGAGTGACCGGCGAGTGGAAGGGCATGTTGGAGGTTCCTCTTCAGGTCACGGCGGCTGATGCCGTGGCCGGAGCACTCCTTGCTCCAGGAGGCGCCCGATGATTCGCAAGATTGAACGGGATCAGTTGGCCGCCGAGATCGCCTCTATCGAGGCGATTCTCCAAACTCTGCCTCCGAACGACCCCGTCGGACGCCTTGGGTTTGAATCCCGCCTGAGGGAGCTACGAGAGCGACTCGAAGCCGTGACCACCGACGAGGAGCGCCGGGCTGCTGTGGCTCTCTATTTCGGTGGCGAGCCGGTCATCGGCAGCCGGGGAATTCGCGCCGATTTCGGCTCGGCGATGATTGCCACCTACCAGGATCTCGTCGCCAAGGTTTGGGCGACTCTGCAAGGCGGCGCATTGCCCCTCCGGGGCCAGATTAAAGACCGGGACGCCGCGCAGCTTCACATCACGAGTCTGGTTCACGGCTCGGTCGGGTTTCTGCTGGAAGAGATCGACGAGCGGGGCGAGCCACTCTTCCCCTCGCCGGTCAAAGAGGCCACGCACAAGGTAACCGAGTACATGGAGCAGTTCACGGCCGAGGATGACCAGCCGTTCAACCGGATGGTGGAGGAGATCAATCCGCGTATCTTCGCGTCACTGCGGGACTTCTTCAAGTGGGTGCACAAGGAGCACGCGGTATTTCGCCTGGTGGAGGGCGAAACAGACAGGAGCTTCGACGAGGGTGCCATCGAGCGGGCGTACACCCGAGCCGAGGCAACCGAGATTGAGGAAGAGGACATCCCTGTCGAAGGCGAGCTGATCGGGGTTGTTCCATACGCCCGCCGTTTCGAGTTCCGAACATCTCCCGGCAACGAACTGATTTCAGGGAAGGTAGCGGAGAGCTTCAGCGAGGCGTATCTGGAGCGAATTCACCGCGAGAAGGTTGTGGGTCAGAAATGGCAAGCGGTCCTCCGAAAGCGAGAAACCAGGAAGCCGGGAAGACTGATCGAGAGCTTTATCCTACTTGACATCAGAGAGTTGCATAGACCTGGCGAAATCAATAACGATTAAGCACTTGACCTATCACCTGATTTGTCAGATAATCAGGTCATGCCTAAAGGCTCACCCGTCGCCTTCGCCGCCGTTGTCAGGGATTTACGCCACCGCCTGAATCTCTCCCAGGAGAAGCTTGCCGCGCAGCTTCGAGTTTCTCTGCCCACCGTAAGCCGCTGGGAAAAGGGGAAAACCGAACCGGACGGGGCCGTGCGGCATGCCGTGACCGAATTCGTCAAGTCGCTGGGGCCGGAGTTCGCCGATCTGCACGCCCGGCTGACCGGAAAGGAACTTGAAGCCACCCACACGGCGCCTGCGCCTACGGTTCGGCGCGGACGGCGGAAGCAGGCGGCCGAGACGGTACCTCCCACCAACGGCAACGGCCAGGTCATGGACAACCGCTCCATGGAAGCCCTGCTGTGGAAGGCGGCTTGTTCCATCCGGGGCGAAAAGGACGCGCCGAAGTTCAAGGACTACATCCTGCCGCTTGTGTTCATCAAGCGGCTGTCGGACGTCTTTGAGGATGAAATCGCCCGGCTCACCGAAGAATTCGGCGACGAAGAAACCGCCCGCGCCGTGATCGAGGCCGACCCGTCGCTGGTTCGGTTCTACATCCCTCCCGAGGCGACCTGGCCGGTGGTCAGCGGCCGGAAAAAGTTCGACTGGCCGGAGGACCGCAAGCCCAGAACCCTCGGCGAGCAGCTCACCACGACGATCCGGGCCATCGCCAAGGCGAATCCCAGCCTCCAGGGCGTCATCGACATCGTCGACTACAACGAGACGCGCAACGGCGAGCGCGAAATCAGCGACGAGGCGCTGGCGCGCCTGATCGAATCGCTCAGCGATCCCCGCTACCGGCTTGGCCTCAACGACGTCGAGCCGGATTTCCTGGGCCGCGCGTACGAATACCTCCTGAGGAAATTCGCCGAGGGGCAAGGGCAAAGCGCCGGGGAGTTCTTCACGCCGAAAGAGGTCGGCTGGCTGATGGCCTGGCTGATGGACCCCAAGCAAGGCGAAGAGGTCTATGACCCTTGCTGCGGCTCCGGCGGACTGCTGGTCAAGTGCCAATTGCTGCTCAAGGAGCGGGAGCAGAAGATCGACCGCCCGCTCAAGCTCCACGGGCAAGAACTGACCGGATCCTCCTTCGCCATCGCACGGATGAACATGGTGCTGCACGACATGGCCGGCGAGATTGTGCGCGGCAACACCATGAGCAATCCGAAGTTCCTCGATGACAGCCGGCTGAAGCGCTTCGACATCGTGGTGACCAACCCGATGTGGAACCAGGACAACTTCGACCCGAAGAGCTACGAGAACGACCCGTATGAGCGATTCGAGACTCGCGGCGGCTACGCGCCGGCGTCGAGCGCAGACTGGGCGTGGCTCCAGCACGTGGCGGCGTCCATGAAGGATCACGGCCGCGCCGCCGTAGTGATCGACACCGGGGCCGCCAGCCGCGGCAGTGGCAGCCAGGGCGAGAACAAGGAGAAATCCATCCGCCGCTGGTTTGTCGAGCAAGACCTGGTGGAAGGCGTCATTCTCCTTCCCGATAACCTCTTCTACAACACCACCGCCGCGGGCTTGATCGTCGTCTTGAACGCGGCGAAGCCCAAGAACCGGCGCGGCCAGGCGCTGCTGGTGAATGCCAGCGCCGAGTTCCGGAAAGGGCGCCCGAAGAACGAGCTGACCGAGGAGGGCATCCGCAAAATTGTCCAGTGCTTCCGCGACTGGAAGGACCAGGAGGGGCTGTGCCAGGTGGTGAGCCAGGAGGCGATCGCCGAAGCGGACTACAATCTTTCGCCGTCGCGGTATGTTCGTAGTGCCGTTGCTGCCCAGAATGGAGACATTCAGAGCATCATCGGCGAGCTAGCCGCCCTGCGGAAAGAGGAACAGGCGCTCGATGCTAAGCTCGCCGCCACTTTCACCAGCCTGGGTTTCCGTTGGGAGATCGAGCGATGACCGAGACTGCTGCAGACTGGCCGCTCACCACCATCGGCGCTGAGTTTGACATTCAGCAGGGCAAATCCCTTTCCCCGAACTCCAGGCGAGGCGAGGAGCCCCGCCCGTTTCTCCGCACCTCGAATGTGCTTTGGGGACGTGTCGATCTGTCCACGGTGGACCAGATGGATTTCACGGACGAGGAGTTCAGACGGCTGAGTCTACTAGACGGAGATCTGCTGGTCTGTGAAGGTGGGGATATCGGTAGAGCGGCCGTCTATCACGGGCCTCCAGATCGCTACGCCTATCAGAACCACCTTCATCGGTTGCGGGCCAAGACGGACGAAATCATCCCTGACTTTGTGGTGCATTGGTTGCGCGCCGCCTTCACCCAGCTGGGTCTCTATGAGGGCGTCGGAAACAAGACGACAATTCCGAACCTTTCGAGGGCAAGGCTCTCACAACTGGTAATCCCAAAACCCGACCCTGAGGAGCAGCGTCAGATAGCTGGAATATTGGGAAACGTCCAGCACGCCATCGAGGTTGAAGCGGCGATCTGCGACAAGCTGGCGGCGCTGAAGTCGGCGACGATGGCGAAGCTGTTCCGGGAGGGGCTGCGCGGCGAGCCGCTCAAGCAGACCGACATCGGCGAGATCCCGGAGAGTTGGGACGTGGTGCGCCTAGGGGATATCGCGCGGGTTGGAAACGGCTCCACACCGAAGCGAACCAACGAGGCCTACTGGCAGGGCGGTCACATTCCTTGGATTACCAGCACGAAGATCCACGAGGTCATCATCAGCAAGGCCGATGAATTCGTCACCGAAACTGCGTTTCGTGAGTGCCACCTCCCACTGGTGCCGCGGAAGAGTCTCGTGGTAGCGATAACTGGCCAAGGGAAGACGCTCGGTAACGTCGGGCTGCTTGAACTCGACACCTGTATCAATCAGCACCTGGCATACGTGCAGTTTCAGGCTTCATCGGCCCTTCCGGAGTTCTACGTTTTCTACCTGCAAAGCTTGTACCCGTACTTCCGCCAAGTCAGCTCGTCCGGCGGAAGTACGAAGGGTGCCCTGACTTGCGCTTTCATCGCGAATCTCAAAGTACCCTTTCCCCGTAGGGAGGAGCAACAGGAGATCGCAGAGGTGCTGATGCTGCTGACGCGCCGGCACAAGGTCGCCACGAAACGGTTTGAGGAGTTGACGAACCTCTTTGGTGCCGTTCTTCCGCAGCTCATGACCGGCGCGATCCGCGTCAAAGACCTCTATCTGGCGGAGGTCAGCCATGCCTAGCATCGCAAGCGAGCGGGCCACCGTCCAGAACCCGCTGGTCGAATACGTCCAGGAGATCGGCTGGGCCTACGTGTCGCCGGATCAGGCGCTCACCTTCCGGCGCGGCGAAAGCGGAACGCTGTTCTACCAGACGCTGCGGGACAAGCTGATCAGCCTGAACCCCGGCGTGGTCACCGTCTCGAACGTCGACGATGTCATCGCGCGCATCGAAAGCGTCCGCAACAACATCGAGGGCAATGCCGAGGTTCTGGCCTGGCTGCGCGGCGAGCGGTCCGTGTACGTGGAATCGGAGAAGCGCCAGCGGAACGTCAACCTGATCGACTTCGCGCACCCGGCGGAGAACGTCTTTCAGGTGACCGACGAGTGGCAATACACGAACGGCAAGTACCGCAACCGCGCCGACGTCGTGTTTGTAATCAACGGCATCCCGGTGGCGCTGGTTGAAACCAAGAGTGCCGTGAAAAAGGAGGGGATCGAGGAGGGCATCACCCAGATCCGGCGCTACCACCGCGAGACGCCCGAGCTGGTGACGGCGCCGCAGATCTTCGACGTGACGCACCTGATCGACTTCTACTACGGCGTCACCTGGAACCTGGACCGCAAGAGCCTGTTCAACTGGAAGGACGAGGAAAAAGGCAACTTCGAGCGCAAGGTGAAGCGCTTTTTCGCGCGGGAGCGGTTTCTGCGGTTCCTGGAGTCCTGGATCGTCTTCTACAAGAAGGACGACGAGCTCAGGAAGATCGTGCTGCGGCAGCACCAGACGCGCGCGGTGGAAAAGGTGGTGGAGCGGGCGCTCGACCCGGAGAAGCGCACCGGCCTGGTCTGGCACACGCAGGGTTCGGGCAAGACGTTTACGATGATCAAGGCCGCCGACCTGATCCTGCGGCATCCGGCGTTTGAGAAGCCGACAGTCATCCTGCTGGTGGACCGGAACGAACTGGAGAGCCAGCTTTTTGCCAACCTGGCGGCCTATGGCCTGGCGCCCGAAATCGCCCGCTCGAAGCAGCACCTGCGCGAGCTGTTGCGGTCGGACTACCGGGGCCTGATCGTCTCGATGATCCACAAATTCGACAAGGCCGACGCCGATCTGTGCACGCGGGAGAACGTGTTCGTCCTGGTGGATGAGGCGCACCGCACCACCAGCGGCGACCTGGGCAACTACCTGGTGGCGGCCGTGCCCAATGCCACCATGATCGGTTTTACGGGCACGCCGATCGACCGGATCGCCTACGGCAAAGGCACCTTCAAGGTCTTCGGCAAAGACGACGAGAAGGGCTATCTCGATAAGTACTCGATCGCGGAGTCGATCGAGGACGGGACCACGCTGCCCCTGAATTACACGCTCGCGCCGAACGACATCCGCGTGCCTCGCGAGCAGTTGGAGAAGGAATTTTTGGACTTGGCCGAGGCGCAGGGGATCAGCGACATCGAGGAGCTGAACAAGATCCTGGACCGCGCGGTGAACCTGAAGACGTTTCTCAAGGCCGAGGATCGCGTCGACAAGGTGGCGCGGTTCGTGGCGCAGCACTTCCGGGAAAACGTGGAGCCGCTGGGCTACAAGGCGTTTCTGGTGGCGGTGGACCGCCAAGCCTGCGCGCAGTACAAGAGGGCCCTGGACAAGTATCTGCCGCCGGAATACTCGACCGTGGTGTACACGTCGGCCCACAACGACGATGAGATTCTGGCGCAGTACAAGCTGAGCGAGGACGAGGAGAAGCGGGTTCGCCGGGCCTTCATCAAGCGCGATTCGTTGCCAAAGATCCTGATCGTGACGGAGAAGCTGCTCACGGGCTTCGACGCGCCGGTGTTGTACTGCATGTACCTGGATAAGCCCATGCGCGACCACACACTGCTTCAGGCAATCGCGCGGGTGAACCGGCCCTACGAGGACGAGGAAGGCATCAAAAAGCCAGCCGGCTACGTGCTCGACTTCGTCGGCATCTTCGAAAAGCTGGAAAGCGCGCTAGCGTTCGACTCCGATGTGGTGGGCAATGCGATCCAGAACATCGACGTCTTGAAGACGCGCTTCGTCGTGCTGATGGAACAGTCGAGGCCGTTCCTGGAGCTTTGCGCGGGCCCGATCGACGACAAAGCCGTGGAGCGGGCGATCGAGGTCTTTGAGGACAAGGAGCGCCGGGAGAGCTTCTACAAGCTGTTCCAGGAACTGGAAACGCTTTACGAGATCATCTCGCCGGACGTGTTCCTGCGGCCCTACATCGAGGATTACGGGAAGCTGTCGGCCTTGTACCAGATCGTGGTAAACGCGTTTTCGAAAAAGGTCGCGCTGATTCGGGACCTGATGAAGAAGACCGAGGACCTGGTGAAGCGGTCGGCGATTGGCACGGGGCTGGACACGGTGATGAAGCCGGTCCGCATTGACGAGAATACGCTGAAGGCGCTGAAGTCCTCTGATGGCGGCGAGCCGCCGAAGGTGATCAACCTCGGCAAGAGCCTGTTGGCCACCGTCAAGGAGGAGGGCGAGCAGCAACCGTTTCTGATCCCGATCAGCGAACGGACCGAGGCGATCCTGGAGGCCTATGACGACCGGCAGTTGAGCACTCAATCGGCGCTCGAGCAGTTGGCGCGGCTGATGGAGGAGTATCTGCAAGCCAAGCGGGAGCGGGAGAAGACCGGTTTTGACATCAACACGTTCACGCTGTTTTGGCTGCTGAAACAGGCCGGCGCGCCGGATCCTGGCGAGCTTGCGCCCAAGGTGGAGGCGGCGTTCCGGAAGTATCCCAACTTCCGGGACAACGTTGCTGAGGAGCGGCAATTGAAAGCCGAGCTGTACAAACTGGTCCTGCCGGCCGTGGGCAAGGAAGCGATGGTCACGGTGGTGAAACGCATGCTGGAGTTGCCGCGGTCGTGAGAAGAGCGAAGGAGGAAGCTAAGGCGCGCATGCGGGAAGAGATCCGGCAATGGGCAGAGAAGATCGGGGTCAGGCCGAAGAGGGTTCAGATCCAGCGGATGACCCGGAAGTGGGCTTCGTGCTCGGAGACGGGCCGCGTTTGTTTCAGCATCGACCTGCTGGACGAAGCGCCGGATTTTCGTGAGGTTGTGATCGTGCATGAACTCCTGCACCTCCAGGTGCCGAACCACGGCAAGCTGTTCAAGAGCCTGATGAACGCGTACCTGCCAGGGTGGGAGCTCCGAGTTCAGGGGCGGGCCGGCCGGATCTGCGGCTCCACGCGGATGCACGAGACAGGAGGACGACAAGAATGAACTTGACCGACGAACAGAAGGACCTGTTAAAGTCCGTGGTTGCGGTCTACGAATCCGGAGACAAGTCGCAGTTCATCGTTGTCCGAACGATGACGGGTTCTTCCCTCGTTTATGCCGGAGGTCACCCGTCTGTCGAGATCTCGGCCGACGATGCTGACTTCGAGCAACTCGAACGCGAGGGGCTGTTGACGCTCACGCGAAATTCCCAAGGCTCCTTGTGTGGTAAGCCCACGCAGGCGGGCATTGAAGCGGTGCGCTCAGGCTTCGCACGTCCAACGGGGGTGGCACACGACGAGTTTGTAGGCGATGGCGATCCAGCCACGATGAGAGCCGTCGTCTCGTTTCTCGAAAGAAACAACCTCGTATTTGAGCCCAAGGCGATCCAGCACGCCACGCAACTGATTGTCCACGACGGGCCAGCTATCGTGAATGTCAACGTCTTTAAGAGCGGCAAGATCGTCGTTCAGGGCAGCCCGGGCAGGCTCCATGACCTGCTCAGCAAGATGAAGGACGCCTTCGCTAGTGGCGTGGCCCCAGGGACGGTTCTGCCCTTCGAGATTGAGCGATTCCCCGAGCGGATTCGGGAGAAGATCCCGAGTTGCGACGCCGTCACAGTGCGGTTCATCGAAGAGGCGATCGTTTGCTTCAAGTCCAATGCCCTCCTAGCCACGGCCTTCATGCTGGGCGCCGCGTCCGAGCGTGCGATCAATCTGTTGATCGAGTGCTACGCCGAGGCCATCAAGGACCCAGGGAACCGTGACAAGTTCCGCAGCCGAATCAACGGCCGGACGATTTCAGCGAGATATGACGAGTTCAAGAGGTCGTACGCGGGATGCAAGAGCAAACCAACTGACGGCGTGCTGGCGCAAGACTTGGATGCAGTGATCGGCGGGACATTCCAGTTCTGCCGCATTACGCGGAATGAGGTCGGGCATCCCCAGATCGTCCCGGACTTGGACGCGGGCGTGATCCTGGCTAATCTTGGGCATTTCGTGACCTACCTCGAGCGCGTCTACGCGCTGATGCGCCACTTTCAGAGCGACGGAGTGGTTGTGTAGCCCCGTCATGAAAAATGAACCGATAGATTCGCCTCTTCTTCGCCTGCTAGAATTGAGATTCGGTTGTGCTCCAGGCCGCCTGCCTGACGCTGCTTCGACGGGGTTCGACCTGCTGCCACGAACTACCTAACTCGTTGAGGTGATTGTACATGGCGCTCAAGCTCAGATATTTCTCTCATCCGGACATGCTGAGGCAGTTCGAGCCCAGCATCCTGCTCCGGATCGTGCAGACCGCCGAGGGGTTCTTTGCCTCGAAGGCCTTTCCCATCCCGCCTCCCAACAACGGCGACGAGATCGACTACGAGGCTCTTGCCGGCATCCTTGCCGACCCGGATGAGGAGATGCCCGGCGACTTGGTCGACGGGCTGCACCTGATCAGCGAGTTGGGCAACGAAGCATGTTTCGACGACCTCCTTCAGATGGCGGGCGAGGCGGGCATTCCGGTCGGCGAGGAGGTGACGCCGCAAGATCTGGCCGCGCTGATCTGGCTGGCCAGGCCCCGGCTGCTCCAGCAGAAGGCCCAGGAGAGCAATTTCGAGCGGCGGAAGACCTTCGAGAGCTTTGCTCCAGCGGACCCGGCGATGGCGATTGATCCAGAGCAGTTGCCGCAAGACCTGAGCGGCCTGGAAGAGGCGCTCCGCGAGCATTTCCGCAAGAAGAAGAACGGGCGCCGGTGCCGGGTGTTCCGCAAGAACATGCCCGGCTCCATTCACTTCTACGTCCAGCACGGACAGGCCTGCCGGCGGGAGCCGAGCGTCAAAGGGGAGGAATCGGCCTGCACGTTCTTCCGGCCCGAGCGGACGGACATGGTCATCCTGGACGCCGTCAATCCGGAGCTACGAATTAACAGCGCTTCGGCGCCGGACATGCGAAAGTACCGGGAGTTGTTCGGATTGCATCTGTTCGGGAGCGCCGAAACCTTCCGCTACGCCGACAAGTACAACCTCGAGCCGCTCAGGAAATTGGGGCAGGCGTCGCTCGAGTGCAGCGATTTCCCGGCCCTTGAGTCTGCTCGCTTGACGGAGCTGGAGATGGATTGGGGCGGCACATTGAACAACATCGGGGTGGAGAAAGCCGATGACGTTTTCATGGCCCTGGAGATCCGCCAGACAGCGATTCCCCAGGAGCCGGCCCTCAAGCGGGCCAAGATCAAAGTGAAGCTGAAGGGCGTCAAGAAGCCGCGGGTGTTGTCGCTGGTGGCTGGGAACAAGTCAGGCTATCCGCGCGGCGAGGAGGCAGCGCTCTTTGAGGATTGGCTGCGGGCCCGCGAGTTCATCGTCTACGGGAAGCGGGCCTATGAGGAAGCTGCCTAAGCTCTGGCGCGCCATTGAGGGCATTCCGGGGTTACTCGGGGTTCTTGAGGTGTGGCGGCAGGAGTGCGGCGAGGATTTCGATTACGCCAAGCCCTTTCTTCGGCCGACTGACCGAATTGGAGGCCGGTACCCCTGTCCGAACTCCTTCAGTGGATGCCCGCGCAGGATCATTGAGTACGACGATGACGAGTTCGCCGCCATCTGCCAGGATGAGCACCAGCGATGCGGCAGGGTGCCTCTGACGAAGCGCGAAGCCATCATCCACACCCTCGATCTGTCGGGGTTTCTCGATCCGGTGCTGCGGGCCGCGGCCATCCGGCCGCAGGCGCTGAGCCAGTACGCGCCGGGCGTCTGGGCGGCCGGTCTATCCGAGCAGCAGCACGCGCGCAACCTTCCCGTCTACGTTCTATTGGCGCACTCGGCGGCTGCCTTTGACGCGGCTGCGGCGCGGCTGCTGCTGGACGTCAAGGATTCGTTCCAACTGGTGCTTCCGACGAACCGGTTTCGCAACGTTGAGTTCGAGTCACGCCTGCATGAGCGCCGTGCAGAGTGCCTTTGTCTTGAAGACCGGATGCTTGTGGATGAGCATGGCGAGTTCCAGTGGGCGGGCACGGTCGAGACCCGGCGCGCGGCAGGTGATCAGGGACCAGTGCCTCGGTCCGTGGGCAACAAAGAGGCAGTCACGGCGATCAAAGACTACATCCAGGCTCGAGGGCTGTCGCAGACGGAATTCAGCATCCAGGCGGGCATCTCAGAGCGAACGCTGCGCAACTTCCTGGCAAACGCGAAGATGCGCCGATCCGCCCTCGACGGCGTGGCGAAATCCATGGGTCTGACTCTGGAGCAGCTCCTGCTGGGGGAACTGCCCGCCTCTTTGAAGACTCCGCGCCGCCGCTGAACTTGCCGGATTTCTTCCGGATTTCTTCCGGTTCCGTGTATATCGGAAAAATGCCCGGTCGGGCAATCTCGATGCAGAGGTTGCGGGCAATGCCCCGCAGCAAGCATCGAGATGAATCAGAGCACATCCCAACGACTCCTTAACGAACGGCAGGTGGCGGATTCCTGCTCGATCAGCGTGCTGACGCTCCGCAAATGGCGTAGTCAGAAGCGCGGCCCGCAGTTCGTGAAGATCGGCGCTCTGGTTCGGTATCGCCCGGAAGACGTCGACGCCTGGATCGCGGAGCAGAAAGCGCAGCAGGATGTCGCCCTCCCGGAGGTGGAGCGATGAGCCGCCCGGCGTCGACCCGCGACCTCCGGCCGTCCGAACGCGCATTCGTGGCGGCGATGTCCGCACTGGGCTTCGGGCGGTTCGAGTATCTCCGCATCGAGCGCGGTGAACTGGTCCTTTATCCGTGGCCGACCGTTGTGCGCGATGTGAAGTTCGGCTCACAAGATCCAGGCGCTGCAAAGATCCCGCCGGCTGAGTTCGAACTGAAGCCCCAAGTGGCGGAGCTGTTCGAGTACATCCGGAAAGTGGACGCCGGCGAGATCCGGACGCTAGAGGTCAAGCACGGGCTGCCCTTCTCCATGGAAATCGAGATGGCCGGAGGGCGCCGCCATGCCTGAACCGAAATTGGAACAGGTTCTGCCTTTGGCCTTGCGGGCGGTTCAGGTGCGCGCTGCCGCGGCGGTGGCCACTGGTCGGGCGCCAGCTGCGGATCGTGAAGACCTCGAGCAGGAAGCCCTCTTGGGACTCTGGATCGCCCTCCGGCACTATGACGCGTCGCGCGCCAGCCTCCGGACTTTCCTCGAGCGCGTGGCGGACAAGCGCTTCGCCTCCCTGCTGCGGCGCCGCCGCAGTTCTGTCCTGATTGAACGTCTCGACGGTCATCGTTTCGCGACCGCCGACGGAATTCCGGCGGTCCAGTTCCATGTCGACTTCGAGCGCGTCCTCGCGCCCCTCGGTGATCCCGACCGGAAGTTGGCACTCCTGCTGGTCGACCACGGCCCTACCGAGATCAGCCGAATGCTCGGCGTCGCCCGGTCCACCGTGTACGCTCGCATTGCGCGACTGCGCTGTGCGTTCCGCGAAGCTGGCTACGATCCCGCTGATTCAAAGGGAGGCTCGCGGTGAACCATTCCCTGAAGATCATCGAGATTCCCTGCGACCAGATCCGCATCGGCGAGCGCCACCGCAAGGACATGGGTGACTTGGAAGTCCTGGCTGCCAGCATTGCGACAGTGGGGCTGCTGCACCCACCGGTGGTAACAGAGGACGGCCGCCTTGTCTGCGGGGAGCGGCGCTTCCTGGCCATGCGCGACATTCTGCGCTGGAAGGCGATCCCGGTGATCGTGCTTGAGGTGTCCAGCATTGTCGCCGGCGAGTATGCCGAAAACGAGATCCGCAAGGACTTCACTCCATCTGAACGGGTCGCGATCGCGAAGGCGATCGAGGAGAGCCTTGGCAGCAGGCAGGGGCAGCGTACGGACAGGGGACTTCCGGTCAATTGCCCGGAAGTTGAACCGGGGGTTGAGACCCGCGAAGTTGCTGCCGCCAAGGCGGGCTTCGATAGCGCCAGTACTTACGAGCGTGCCAAGAGGGTCGTCGAGAAGGCCGTAGACGAAGTCGTCGCCCAGATGGACGCCGGCGGCCTGTCTATCCACGCCGCTTCTGTCATCGCCGAACAGCCCCCTGACCGGCAACGTGAGATTGCCCAGTTACCGGAGGACGAGAAGAAGGCGGCTGTGCGCAAGCTGCGGCGGAAGGACCTGCCTTCGACCGACGAAGCTCGGCGGCAGGCACAGGAGACAGGCAAGGCGATCCTCGACCGGAACCTGATGTACCAACTCCCGGTTACCGAGGAGCAGAAACCGCTCGTTGAGCAGAACTACGCGGCGATGGAGATCATCGACGCCGTAACGGCGCTCGCCAAATGTTCGCACCCTGCCGAGGCTATCGCGGGCGCAATCCGTCGCCTCGATACACCCGACATGGATTTCGCCGGCCGCTGCCGGACAGCCACCCATTTCCTCAACCAGATCAACCAGGAGCTGAATTCCCATGCCCAGCACAAAGCGCACTGAACTCATGGATGCCATCCGCGCGACCGTTGCCGACCTTTGCCAGTCCGGCGCGCGATTCCTCAACAAGGACGTGGTCGACACGGTGATCGGCCGGAACCCGGACCTGTTCAACGAGCTAGGCGCTCAACTTGCCCGCGAGAAGCTCTTCGACCTGACCCGGCGCGTGATGAAGACGTCGGCCGAACTGACCGAGACGGACGCGCAGCTCGAGCTGGGCCTCGACCTGGCGGGCTTCGAGATGCCGAACATGATCGCCGTGCCGGTGGATTCGTCCAATCCGCTCAACGGCGACTGCGAGTGGGTGCCGGTGCTCGGTGCGACGGTCACCGACCTCGATGCCAACTTGCGGATGCTCGACCTTCAGATCGCCGCCGACCAGCGCAAGCGTCGCAGTGTCTTTGCGCTTCGCCAGCGCGTCGTCGCCGTGATCGGTGAAAACTCCGAGCTGACGGTCGCCCAGGCGGCGGCCATGGCGCGGGAGATGCAGCCCGCATGACCGCGCCTCCGGCAATCCCTGGTTTCCGCACCAACCCCTGGCGGCATCAGGGGGAGGCCGTCGCTTTCGTTCGCAGTCTCTACCGGCGCGGCAAGCGGGGCGCCATGATCGCCGCCGTGATGGGCACGGGCAAATCGGCGGTCACCGTGTACCTCTGCGTCGAGGAAGGGTTCCAGGTCATCCTCATCCTCTGCCCGCTGCGGGTGGTGCAGGTGTGGCGGCCGCAGTTCGAGATCCACTCGGACCTTCCGTTTCTAGTTGTGCCGCTCGATGACGCCTTCGGCAGCGTGCGCGCCAAGCGGGCCGAGGCAGAGCGGCAGATGGCCCTCGGCAAGGCGCGGGGCGTGCCGGTAGTGATTGTCATCAACTACGACAGCGCCTGGCGATCGCCGTTTGCGGAGTGGGCCCTCAAACAGAAGTGGGATCTGGTTGTCGCCGACGAGATCCACCGCTGCAAGGCACCCGGCGGCAAGGCCAGCCGGTTCCTGGCGCGGCTCGGCCAAGCGGCGCGCTTCCGGCTGGGCCTGTCTGGCACACCAATGCCGCACTCGCCGCTCGACGTCTACGCCTACTTCCGCTTCATCGACCCGACAATCTTCGGCTGGAGTTTCCACAAGTTCCGGCAGCATTTCGCCGTCATGGGCGGATACCAGAATCACCAGGTTGTTGCCTACCGGAATCTCGACGAGCTGAACCGGAAGTTCTACTCAGTCACCTTCGCCTGCGGCAAGGACGTCCTTGATCTGCCCGCCGAGGTCCACATCACCTATGCCTGCCAGCTCGGTGTGGAGGCCCGGAAGGTTTACCGGTCGCTAGAACGTGACCTGATCGCCGAGGTGCGGGCCGGCGAGGTGACCGCGGCAAACGCACTCGTGAAGCTGCTGCGGCTCCAACAGATCACCGGCGGCTATATCCGCACCGATGACGGCCACGACGTGCAGATCGACTCAGCCAAGATGAACCTCCTGCGCGACGTGCTGGAAGACATCGCGCTTGATGAGCCAGTCGTCGTCTTCTGCCGGTTCCACAAGGATCTCGAAGCCGTGAACCGCGTCGCCGATGAAACAGGCCGCCGGTCGCTGGAACTTTCCGGCCGCATCGACGAGTTGAAGCGCTGGCAGGCGGGCGAGGCGCCCGTGCTGGCCGTGCAGATCGATTCGGGCGGTGTCGGTGTCGATCTGACCCGGGCCCGCTACGCGATCTACTACTCCCTCGGCTTCTCGCTCGGCTCCTACGAGCAGAGCCTGGCTCGCATCCACCGGCCCGGCCAGACGCGGCCGGTCGAGTACATCCACCTGCTCGCCGAAGGCACCGTCGACGAGAAGGTCATGGCGGCCTTGGCGCGCCGCTCCGACGTCGTCAACACCGTTCTGCAGCAGATGAAAGGACTCCCATGAACACCGATGAATTGAAACGCTTCGTCGCGCTTGAGGAGCGCCGCCGGCAACTCGAGGCCGAGATCGACACAATCAAGGCCGAGGCCGCCGAACTCGAAGAACGCCTGCTCCCGCAGTTTGAGCGGAGCGGCATGGAACGGGTCGCCATCGACGGGCGGACCGTGTATGTCGAGCGCAAGCTCTGGGCCAAGGCGAAGGACGGCGACAAACCGGCTGTGTGCAAGGCCCTGAAGCGTTGCCGCCTCGGCGACTACGTCGAGGAAACTTTCAACACCAATTCCCTCAGCGCCTACGTCCGGGAACTCGACCGAGAGGGGCGGCCTTTGCCGCCTTCTCTGGCCGCTGTCCTGGACGTGAGCGAGGTTTTCAAAATCAGAACAAGGAGAAGCTGACCATGGCAAGCAAGGAAGTCGTGAAGAAGAACCAGGAAGCGGCGATCAGCCCGTTCGTCGTGTTCCAGACGCCGGTCGCCGAGATCCGCGACGCGGTGGCGGCCAACCTCGGAGACAGCGGCATGAGCGCCACCGACTTCGAGCGCATCAAGATCCCGACGGGCGGCGGTACGGCCTGGACGCTGCAAACCCTGGACGGCGAGGAAATGGTCAAGGAACTGGCCGGCATCATCGTCGCCTGGCGCGACACGCGCGCCTACTGGAGCGTGCCGCTCGAACAATCGGACGGGAACATGCCGCCGGACTGCTACTCGCTCGACGCCCGGACGGGCACGGGCAAGCCGGGCGGAGATTGCCACAAGTGCCCCTTCGCGCAGTTCGGAAGCGACCCGAAGGGCGAGGGCCAGGCCTGCAAGCTGGTTCGGCAATTGTTCTTCGTGCGGGAGGAGAACCTGCTGCCGGAGATCGTGAGCCTGCCCGCGAGTTCGGTCAAGCCGGCGCGGCAATACTTCATGCGGCTCGCCTCGAAGGCCGTGCCCTGCTACAGCCTGATCACCAAGATCGGCCTCGAGAAGACGAAGAACGCGCAGGGCATCGTCTACTCGCGGGCGACGTTCACCTCTGGAGGCCGGCTCTCGACGGAACAGACCGCGCGTATCAAAGAATACGCCGCGATGCTCAAGCCGTTCCTTGAATCGGCGCCCTCAGCCCCCACAGCGAAAGATGTCCAGCACGGTGAAGGCGAAATCATCTGACACGACTGGCGCACGGAGGGGGCATGGAGGGCGACAAGCTTGCCGTCCGGCAATTCATCGAGCGGGTTCACGGTCCCGAGCCAGAAGGGTGGCTCGTGGTGTGGACCCGCCAGGACAAGGCGTCGAGGGCGTTTCCTCTCGCACAAGAAGGCTCCCTCGATGCGGCTGTCGCCTATTGTGCCGATCGAGCCGCACGGCAGGACGTCTATGCAGCCGTTGGATTGCAGGGCAAGGCGCCCGACAGCGGCAGCCGCGGTAAGGAAGCTGGCGTCATCTCCGTGCCCGGCGTATGGGCCGACATCGACATCGGCGGAGCGGCGCACAAGGCGAAGGAGCTTCCCGGCAGCGAGGAAGAAGCGCTGTCTCTCGTAGATGCCGTCGGACTCCCGCCGTCGGTGATCGTGCGAAGCGGCTTCGGGCTGCAGGTGTACTGGCTCTTCCGGGAACCGTTTGTCATCGAGACGGAGGCCGAACGGCAAGAGCTGAGGGCGCTGTCACGGCGGTTCCAGCAGATGCTTCGCCTGCAGGCGCGTGCGCGAGGCTGGACCATCGACCCGACGGCCGACCTCTGCCGCGTCCTCCGTGTGCCGGGAACCTTCAATCGCAAGATCCCTGACGATGTCCGCCCGGTGACCGCGGAGTACTTCGATCGGGCGTATTGCCTCGACGACATCGGCGAGCTGCTCGGCGGGCTGGACGATCCGGGCGACCCACAGCCAATCGAACCGCCGCCGGACCTGCCGCCGGCGAAGTTGCCGCCCATCCTGGATGGGTGCGCCTGGATGCGCCACTGCCAGGACGATGCGGCAACGCTGCCAGAACCGGAGTGGTACCGGATGCTCACCGTGGTCGCCCGCTGTGAGGATGCCGAACGGTGGGCTCATGATCTAAGCCGGGCGCACCCGAAGTATTCGCGGCGCGAGACCCAGCGGAAGCTGAAGCAGGCATCGGGTGAGAAGATGGCGCCGGTCACGTGCGCCTACGTGGAGTCGGATCTGGCCGGCGACCGCTACTGCGGGGAGTGCCTGTTCCGAGGCAACGTCAACTCCCCCATCGCCATCGGGCGGATGGAGGATGAGGATGCGCCACCAGAGCCCGAGGCTGAGCCTGACGCCGAGCGATCTTCTGACGCGCCGGAGGAACCGTCTGCGCCTGCGCCGGCACCTGTGGATGCCGCCTCCCGGATCGAGAAGTACACCGACCTCGGCAACGCCAGGCGCTTTGTCGCTCGTTACCGCAACACGATCCTCTACTGCGAACCGTGGGGGCGCTGGCTGCTCTGGGACAGCATGCGGTGGGCCGAGGACGAACGTCTGGAGATCTTCGCCCGCGCGACCGACCTGATCCGAAGCCTCTATCCACTCGCCAAGAAGATCAAAGACGAGGATGAGCGGAAAGCCTTCCTGACCCATCTCATCAAGTCGGAATCGCATCGCGCCCTGAACGCGATGGTGACGCTCGCGAAGTCCGACCGCACGTTGGCGCGGCATCCGGATGACTTCGACAGCGATCCCTGGCTCTTCACGGTCAAGAACGGGACTCTCGATCTTAGAACCGGGCGCCTCCGATCGCACAATCAGAAGGACCTGGTCACCAAGCTGGCGCCTGTGACGCACGATCCGTCGGCGCAATGCCCAAACTGGCTCGCGTTCCTGGACATGATCATGCTCGGCCGGAAGAGCCTCGTCGAATTCCTGAAGCGCGCTCTCGGATCGAGCCTTACGGGAATCACCAGCGACAAGGCGATGTTCATCCTTTACGGACCAGGGGGCGACAACGGCAAATCCACCATGGTCGAGGTGATGGAAATGCTCCTGGGCAACTACGCCCGCCGGACGCCTGTCGAGACGTTTCTCAAGCGGCGCGAGGGCGCCATTCCGAACGACATCGCCCGGCTGCGGGGAGCACGCTTCGTGTGGGCGGCTGAGAATGACCGCGGCGTCCGCCTGGCGGAGTCCCTGATCAAGGAGATGACCGGCGGGGACCGCATGGTGGCTCGCTTCCTGCACGGCGAGTTTTTCGAGTTCATGCCGGCCTTCAAGATCTGGTTCGCCACCAACCACAAGCCGACTATCCGCGGCGATGCGGCGATCTGGCGGCGCCTGAAGTTGGTTCCCTTCGACTACACCATTCCCAAAGCCCAGCAGAAGCGGCGTCACGAGGTGATGGCCATGTTCCAGGCAGAACTGCCGGGCATCCTCAACTGGGCCCTCGAGGGATGCCTGGAGTGGCAGCGCGACGGGCTGGGCGTGCCAGAAGAAGTGATCAACGCAACACGGGAATACGAGGCAGAACAGGACACGTTCTCCATGTTCCTGGACGAGAGATGCGTGAAGGCTCCAAACGCGCGGGCGCTGTCGCTGGCTCTCTACCGCGAGTACAAGACTTGGGCCGAGCAGTACGGGGAATCGCCGGTCAGCCACAAAACGTTCGCTTCGCTCATGAGCGAGCGGGGATTTTCGAAAACGAAAACGATGAAGGGCGCGTTGTACTCCGGAATTGGGTTGAGGACGGAGGACCACTATGACGCACCGCGTGCCGCCCAGACTCCGCCGCGCCAGGCGCATTTCAACCACGACGAGGAGGGAGAAGAGGTTTGACGACGAGCTTTCATCACAGCCCAGCAATATCCCCCGCAAGCCGACGGAGACTGCACTCGATGACGGATGGTGATGGATTGATGACGGGTCATGACGGATTGCTTTTGAACCCGTCATCTATGGAAGTTATTTGGACCCAGGTAGATCCAGGCGCTCATGACGAGTATGACGGGTTTTTTCCTGTTTTTACGCACGCGCACACGCGCACACACGCATGAGAGCAAAATGCAAGAACCCGTCATAACCCGTCATCCGGCATTGATCCGTCATGGGAGGTGATCTTTGGACGTTGAGGCCGTTTTGGACCGTCTGATGGAATCGGGAGTCTCCGTCTGGCTCGACGACGAAGGCAAGCTCCGCATCGACAAGGGTGCTCCGGTGGAACTCAAGGATCTGGTGCGGGCGCACAAGCAGGAGTTGATCGACGTGCGGCGGGCGCAGGATTTCATGAACCGTGCCGGCATCCGCATCATTCGCCTGCCGCTCGGCGAGCTCGCCCTGGCCTATCCCCCGCGCACCGACCTGGACGAACTCCGATGGGCGGCGCGCATCCTTCGCATGGACTCGATGCCGCTGGTCATCAACGACGAGGGGATCGAGTGGATCAGCCCCGAGGAGTGGCGGCGGCGGCAAGTCGCCAGGATCTTCGAAGAGTACCGGCGGGAACGGCTCAGGCAAGCGGCGGCTGAGGCAGCAGAGCAGCCGATGCCTCGGAGACGGCGGGCATGACGACCGAACGTGCGATCGTGAAGGCGATCCTCGCGTACCTGAACGGTCTCCCAGGCTGCCTGGCGCGGAAGCGTTGGGGCGGAGGCATGGGCGTGGCGGGCGATCCCGACATCGACGCCTGCATCCGCGGCCGCAGCGTGCAGCTCGAGGTGAAGCGCCCGGGCGAAAGGCCGACGCCGCTGCAGTTGAAGCGGATCGAGGAGTGGCGGCGGGCCGGGGCGGTTGTGGCCGTGGTTAACAGCGTCGCGGACGTGCGCAGACTGCTCGAAGAAAATCGCCTGCTGGACCGGACAACTGGAGGGGCGTTGGCGAATATAGTCAGCGAGAAGTCGTTCGTCAGGTGAGCGCAGAGCGCAGCCTGAGGAAGATCCCTCCCTCTTGCGGGCATACCCGCAATCCCACATGGGCGTTACGGGAGATCTATGCCCAAGAACATCCGGATCGAGAACCCGGTCTCCGATTGCCGGTTCACCTCGAAGAACCGCGCCAAGCGTTTTGTCGCGCAGGGAAGAGCGGAGTGGGTTGAGCCCGGCGTTTCGATCCGGTTCATTCAGTCCGATCACCGGCATCGGTCCGCTCAGAATTCGGTCGACGCCACCCGTTACTGGTATGAGCGAGCATCAAGCACCGGGCTCGCCACACTTTCCGAGATGGCCAACCTCCCGATGATCGCACCTGGCAGGGCTATGGGTTTCGGACGCCTGAAGGGGGCCAGCAAGAGGACTTTTCAATCCCTGGAGCACCGTTTTCCGTCATGAGAGTCTTCAAGCAAACCACACCACACGGCTTTCCGGCGAAGATTCGCATCCCGCGACATAAGGCGCCCGTCCGCATTCTCGTGAAGAACGGCGTTCCCTGCAACGAGGTCGTGGACGTAACGGTCTCCGCTAAGACGATTGGCATGCGAGATCGCTCCAGGTGGAACGGCGGTACGTGTGATCGGTTGGGGTAGAAACCCGGATCGGGAAATGAAGACACGAAAGCCGAAGCTGGGTGGAAGGTACCTCGCCTGGGTTCGTGGTGCGTTTCAGAAGCGGCCAGCAAAGGTTGAGATGAGAAAGCCCAGCCAAGCCTTGCGGGAGATCCAGTGTCCTGCCCCAAATGCTTGAGTGATGACGTCGAGGTCCGCGAGTACGACTTCGGCATTTGCTCGGAGACCGGTTACCACGACGCCGGCGAGCGGTTCCGGTGCCGGGCCTGCGGCGCCACAGGCGACGCAGATGATCTCGTGGCCGATGCGGTATGCAATTCGATCTCCGTTGGGTCCTCCCGGGCCGAGGTTTTTTTGACGGTGGACGGATGGCACGCTGCGGGCAGCGCCAGCGACTTTTTCAAGGTTGACGCGCGTTGACAAGAGAGGCGCAACTGATTGCCACAGAAAGCCTTGTTACGTCACCCTCGCCTCCGGCCGTGGGTGACATGAGGCCGGAGCAGGAACCATCCTCGTCCGTACAGATACCGCTTTGGAGGCGAGACGGCACGGTGGTGGCCTATGCTTTCGTAGATCCCCAAGACGCCGACTTGGCCAAACATCGCTGGTGCATGGTTGGTGGATATGCGGTTAGGCAGCTATCTCGCCGGGAGGGTCGCAAATGGCTTCGCATGCACAGGGTGATTATCCATGCGCCCGTCGGCGTCGACGTAGACCACAAGAACCGTAACCGGCTGGACAATCGTCGCTGCAACTTGCGTTTGACCGACAGGGGCGGGAATGCAAGGAACCGCAGCCGGAACGAGAAAAACACCTCTGGGTACAAGGGAGTGCGTCGGTTCGGCCGGGACAATGACCGGTGGGTAGCCCAGATCAGGTATGAAGGCAGGGTTCACTACCTTGGTATCTACGAGACGGCAGAAGAGGCGGCAGTCACCTACGACCTCGCGGCGATGGCGCTACACGGCGAGTTTGCTGCGCCAAACTTCAGCTACCCTGAACCGCTGCCGATGCTTGGCGAATTGCGAGCATTGCTTCTGTGGTTCATCGGCAAACGTATCCAGTGGCATCGACCATTCGATAAGCTCCGTAAGCGGCTGCGGCCTTTCGACGGCGCGATGTACGTCGTGCCTTGTTCCGGTCCCAGTGCTCGACGTTTTGACTTGATTCAACAGATCGTGGCTTCGGCGGCTGAGATCCTGCGCGTCGATTGAGGCTTCCGCGCTTTGACCGCGCACCTGCCAGCGCGGATCGATCTCTGACCGGCCGAGAAGTTGGGCCCAATGCCGGGATCCCCGGACGCATTCCGGAGAACAGGTAGCCCGGATTGCAGGCTCAATAGAAGTTCATGCCCGTGCACACCATGACGGGCAAACCGTTCTGATTCAAATCCAACCTTCGAAGGGAGAGTAAACAACCATGCCTGAAGTTGCCACGCCGAACCAGGCCGAACGCGAGTTCGAGACCGGGACGGACGAATCGTTCAAGAACACGAGCGCTACC
>FWWM01002214.1_pt1 | contig 53777 bp, 66 predicted proteins | sample 2228351 | NCBI WGS metagenome assembly FWWM01 (sample SAMEA103939774, study PRJEB20133) | metagenome | reverse complement strand
CCACCTGGCGATTATGAGAGCGCGGTGGCCGTTGTGGCTACTAGCGGGGAGGGGGGGTTTCGCTGAGAGAACTCAGCAAACACAGATGGGCAGATTTGAGGATTATGTGGAACATGCCGCGGGAAGGCTTTAAACAGCTTTACGAGCTCCTGCCCGGGGAGGAGCCCCCCTTTGAAGAGGCGTGGAGGCTTACCGGCGGAAACCCCTCAGCTCTCGCCAAATTGTACGAGGAAAATTGGGATGTCTCTAAAGTAGTTGAGGAAGTCGTCGTGAAGGGCGACTTTAGCTTCTTACAGACGTGGCGTAGCTGGCTGGAAGAAGCGGTTGAGGATCCAGACATATTGTGGCGAGAGGACGCGCCCAGAGAGCTTGTGGAGAGACTTATTGAGTGGAATTTCATTGTATTTAACCTGCCCAAGAGAGAGCCTTGGCTTTGGGTAGACGCCCCTCCGCCGGAGTCCGACGGAGAAATCGGCGTGGGGAGGCACGTAGCTTGGCAGACTCCGCTTCATAGAGAGGCTGTGAGGAGAGCCATAGACGTCGTTTAAAACGACGCTGGATATCTTCGGCTAGGGGCTGGCAGTGGCGGGTCGAGCAATCCGCCCGGCAGGCCGAGGGGAAATTTAAAAGAGTAATGTGTTCTGACTTGTGCAAATCGTATACCCTTGGAGAGATATAAGGAGGTATGTAGAGATCAGAATCTCCGAGGCGCTAGTTGAGGCCGACTTAGCTCTGCGGTTTCTTGAAGAGGGGTTGCACAGAAATGCGGCCGGCAAGGCTTTTCAAGCGTGGAAAGCCGCTTTAGCCGCGGCGGCAGGGCTGGCCAGAGATGTGGTTGCGTCTAAGTTTAAGGGACGTGTTGTTACGCGCGAGGGGGCAGAGGTGGAACTGGCCGACTGGCTTATTGCGTTAATGCCCACTGGGAAAATGTGGGAGATCGCCCGCGTATTAAAAGGCGTATATGGCGACGAAATTACATTGCTGACGGCGATGGCATTAAATCTACACGAAGTGCAATACAACGGGCTGGATGAGGGCGGCCTATTGAGTAAGTATTCGCGTGTGGATCAAGTGGAGGAAGACGTAAGAGAGCTCGCCGAAAGGGTTAAAAAATTCGTGAAGGGGCTTGGCGAGAGGCTTCAACGCCTTTTGTAAGTATAGTAAGTCCTCTGACCGAAGTCGTGTAGCTCCACTCCTATGCCCGCAAGCCTCTCTCTTAAGTAGTCGGCTAGCTGGTACATTTTCTCCCGCCGTAATCTGGCCCTGGCCTCCACCACGGCCTTAATGACCTCCTCCACTTCCTTTGGGATTTCTCTACGCTCTAAGACTCCTAATATATCCGCCATTTTGACGTATTGTGTTAATACATCTATTGCCGTTTGGCGCGACGCCTTATCTATTCTGTGTAACACAGTTGATATAATATAGCGAGCCAGCCCGTATAGCTGTTGCGCCGCCTGCGGCGTTGAGAAGTCGTCTTCAAGCGCCGCGTAGAAGGACTCAATGTATTTGCCGTATTCAAGCTTTTCCTTATCCTCGTCGCTTGCGTCCGCCACGGCTTGGCTCAACTCGTCGTATGCCGTGTAGAGGGTCTTCACCATCTCCTCTGCTTGGTCTAAGAGCTCGAAGGAGAATTCCATTGGCTTTCTGTAATGACTCATGGCGTAGGCAAGCCTCAGCGCCTCACCGCTGTATTTAGACAGCACTTCTCTAAGCGTTATGACGTTTCCCAGAGACTTGGACATTTTCTCCCCCCTTACTGTGAGGTAGCCCACGTGTATCCAGTACTTTGCGAAGTTGTCCAGCCCGTAATACGCCTTGGCTATTGCAATTTCGTTCTCATGGTGGGGGAATATCAAATCCGCCCCACCGCCGTGGAAGTCGAAGGGCGCTCCTAAATACTTCGTCGACATTACGACGCACTCTAAATGCCACCCCGGCCGGCCCGGGCACCACGGGGAGTTCCACCAGGGCTCCCCCGGCGTCCAGCTCTTCCACAAGGCGAAGTCCAGGGGGTTTTTCTTCCCTGGCTCGGGCTCTACTCTGGCCCCGGCGATGAGCTCCTCTATTTTTTGTCTTGACAAAACGCCGTAGTTGGGGACTTTGCCCACTTCGAAATAAACAGAGCCGTCCGGGGCCACGTAGGCATATCCCTTTTCGACGAGAGTAGATATCCAAGCCACCATTTCATTCACGTTCTCTGTAACTCTGGGATATGCATGCGCGGGTTTTATAAAGAGCTTATTGGACATTTCGAAGAATTCTGCTATATATCTCTCGGGCACTTCTTTCCATCTTTTATATGCATCATGGCCGAATTCCTCACGGGCCTTATTTATAATTTTATCATCTATATCCGTAAAGTTTATCACTAATCGCACCTCATAGCCCCGTGCCTCTAGGTAGCGCCTAAACATGTCGAAAAAGACGTACACCCTCCCGTGGCCTACGTGGACGTGGTCGTATGGCGTTATGCCGCATACATAGCCGCGGGCCAGCTTGGGGACGTAAGTCACGAACTCTTCCACCTGCCTAGTGGCGGTGTTATAAATCCTCACGCCCACCTGAACGCCACTTAATTTAAATATACCCTCGTTAAGAGAGGCGTGTCTTTTGTTGAAATTGAGAATAAAGTAAAGGCCATTCTCTCAGGCATTGAGATCGTTAAAGTAAATTACGAGGGGCCTAATCTTTGTATTTATGTAAAGAGACCTACTGAAGATGTAATAGACATGATAGGAGAAGTTGCCAAGACGTTGAAAAAACGAGTTATTCTCAGAGTCGATCCAAGCAACCGGGCGTCTGAAAAAACTGCTAGTAAAGTGATTAGGGAAGTGTTAAGCGATGTGGAGGACGTCGTTTTTGAAAATAACGGCGATGTCTATATATACTTGGCCAAGCCTCTCCGCGAGAAGGAAATCAAGAGCGCTACCAGGGAGATTTTTGTCAAAACAGGGTGGAGGGCTGTTATTGAAAGCGGAGTGCCTAAAGACCGCGTCAAGTTGCCCACACATGAAATAGTGGGGGTGCGCCATATATTCCACAGCGCCTATGCCCAGAGAATGGAACTCATGGAGTCTCTGGCGAGATATATACACCAAGAGCCCGTGGTAAAAGAGGGGCCCATTACAGTTACTTTCCTCGGCGCGGCGATGGAAGTGGGGAGAAGCGCCATACTCGTCAGCACTACTGAAAGCAACGTTCTGCTGGACTGCGGCCTTAAGCCCGCTCAAAACGACGAGGAGTTTCCGCTATTAGATTTAATAGATATCGACAGACTTGACGCAGTAGTCTTAACGCATGCCCATATGGATCACGTCGGCTGTCTCCCCTTTTTATTCAAATACGGCTATAAAGGCCCCGTCTACATGACTGACCCAACTAAGTACCAAGCATTCATCCTCTTGAGCGATTACGTAGAGCTCAAAGAAAGAGAGGGGCTACAGCCCAGTTACTCCAAGGCCGATATAGAGACTGTGATCTACCACACCATTACGCTTGACTACGAGGAGGTTACCGACATAGCGCCGGACATTAAATTAACTTTTTACGACGCCGGACATGAAATAGGCTCTGCCATGGCCCATTTACATATAGGAAATGGCAGATATAATATTCTCTACACAGGAGACTTTAAATATGGAAAGACTAGGCTTCTGAACAGAGCGGCGAATAAATTTAAACGAGTGGAGATGCTCATAATGGAGTCCACTTACGGGGGGAGAGACGACGTCCAGCCGCCGAGGGTTGAAGCCGAAAACGCCTTGGCGAAACACGTGTCCGACGCCGTTACGAGAGGCGGAAAGGTGTTAATCCCCGCCTTCAGCACGGGGAGAGGCCAGGAAATACTCTATATTTTAAATAAGATGATGGAGGGGGGCCTCATCCCCCGCGTCCCCGTGTATGTAGATGGCATGATTGTGGAGACGCTTAACGTCTACTTAATGTACCCCCACTACCTAAATCCCGAGGTCGCCGAGGAGATTTACGGCGGCGTCAACCCCTTTACTACATCTGGAAGTGTAGTTATTGTAGACCGGGCGAAGCGCGTGGAGGATAGGATAAACCAAGTTGCTAAAATAGCCCAGAGCGAGGAGCCTGCTGTTATAATAGCTCCGCACGGCATGTTAAACGGAGGGCCTGTTGTGGACTACTTCGCCCAGTTGGCACATGACGAGAGAAATAAGCTGATTTTCGTCTCGTATCAAGCGGAGGGAACTTTAGGGAGGAGGATTTTAAACGGCGAACGGGAATTTGTAATTAAGAGTTTAGTGGGAGGCGAGTCAAAGATAAATATGCGTATGGAGGTCGTGTCAATACCCGGTTTTTCAGGCCACAGTGATAGGAGGGAGCTTATGAAATACGTAGAGCACATGGAGCCGAAGCCTAAGAAAATTGTGCTAATACACGGAGAGCCGTCTAAGATTATAAGCTTGGCGACATCAATAGAATTGAAATATAAAATAACTACGATTATACCTAAAGTGGGGGAGAGGATAAGAGCGCTATGATAAGAGAGGGGCGCGTTCAGACGTTAAGGCTGACGCCGAACGACACACTTCACTAAAGGGCGCGGATCTATGAGCGCTCCCAGAGGAGATCACGCCATTCTGCGCGCGCGTAATCTCACTAAGAGAGTCGCAACGCTGGGCCCGTCTACAGACGTTTTACGGCCAGACGAGTTGATTAAATTTCTGGACTTAGTTGACGGCGTTAGGATTAACCTAGCCCACGCATCTCCCAATGAAGTCAAATTCAGAATAGAGGCAGTGCGCTCTTATGAAAAGGCAAAGAATAGGCCGCTGGCTGTAATTGTGGATCTCAAGGGGCCCAGCATCAGAGTGGGCAGTACCTCGCCTATTAACGTGCAAGAAGGGGAAGTGGTCAAGTTTAAACTGAGCGATAAATCTGACGGCACGTATATCCCCGTGCCTAACAAGGCCTTTTTCAGCGCAGTGGAACAAAACGATGTTATTTTAATGCTTGATGGAAGGCTGAGGCTAAAGGTAACAAATACCGGCTCTGATTGGATTGAGGCTGTGGCCGAATCCAGCGGAGTTATAACTGGCGGCAAAGCTATTGTCGTTGAGGGCAAGGATTACGACATATCCACGCCTGCGGAGGAAGACGTAGAGGCGTTAAAGGCCATTTCTCCCATTAGGGATAATATTGACTACGTGGCGATAAGTCTCGCGAAAAGTTGTAAAGACGTAGACAGCGTAAGATCTCTACTCACGGAGCTCGGCTTTCAAAGCCAAGTGGCAGTAAAAATAGAGACTAAAGGCGCTGTTAATAATTTAGAAGAGCTTGTCCAGTGTAGCGATTACGTAGTAGTGGCTAGAGGCGACTTGGGGCTACACTACGGCCTTGACGCTCTGCCTATAGTACAGAGGAGGATAGTGCACACGTCGCTTAAATACGGCAAGCCAATTGCCGTGGCCACTCAGCTTTTAGACTCCATGCAGAGCTCTCCAATTCCCACAAGAGCTGAGATAAACGACGTCTTTACAACTGCGTCTATGGGAGTAGACAGCTTGTGGTTAACTAATGAGACTGCCAGCGGGAAATATCCTCTAGCCGCTGTTAGCTGGCTTTCAAGAATTTTAATGAACGTCGAATATCAAATACCACAATCCCCATTGTTGCAAAATTCCAGAGACCGCTTCGCCAAGGGACTCGTGGAGCTGGCGCAGGACTTAGGGGCTAACATTCTCGTTTTCAGCATGAGCGGGACGTTGGCGAGAAGAATCGCGAAATTTAGACCTCGAGGCGTGGTTTACGTCGGGACGCCTAATGTTAGAGTCGCCCGCTCTCTGTCAATTGTCTGGGCTCTAGAGCCTTTATATATACCCGCTGAGAATTACGAGGAGGGGCTTGAGAAGTTAATATCGCTTAAAGGAACTACGCCGTTTGTGGCCACGTACGGAATCAGAGGGGGTGTCCACTCGGTAAAGGTGAAGCTCTAGCGGTAAAAGAGTATACTGGCGTACCCAACAGTCTCGTCTTTATAGCCACTGGTGTCTCCAGAAGTGGCGTGTTTTAATAAGGTGACGTTAATATAGCCGAGCTCCTTGGCAGCCGCAATAAGAACGCCGATAGGGCCTATGCCACATATAGATATGTCAAATTTCGAAGAAATCTCAAATAGGCCGGCCTCGTCTAGTTTTAATATTTTACTAATAGCCATTTCGTCTTTCCTCGTAGTTATATCGTGAGGCTCGTAGTGGTTAAAATCGCTACTAGCTATTACATAAGCCTTCCTCCCATACTCTTTAAGCGCCTTAGCTATGGCCCTTCCCAGCTCTCTCGATGTTGACAGCGTCTGCCTCCACATAACAATTGGGACGATTTTCACATCGCCAAAATAGTATTGTATAAAAGGCACTTGCACCTCAACTGAGTGTTCCTTTGAAAAGGCGTAAAAATCGTCCTCCACCTCTTTAAAGTGAGATGTTATTACCTCGGCGAGTTCGCGATCTACTTCAACCCGCCCAAGCGGCGTCTCCCAAGCCCCAGACTTCATTATAGCCACGGGCGCCCCAATTCCGTAGTGGTTAGGCCCCACTATTACAAACACGTCTGGCTTTCCGTAGCCCGCCAAAGCTGAATACAGCCAAGCCGCCACAGGCCCTGAGTACATATAACCGGCGTGAGGCGCCACGCCGCCCAAAGCCTCGCCTCCCAGTTTCGGCATTTGCAACGCCTTGGGGCCTAGCTCGTGTTTTACAGCCCACTCTATTTGTTGTAATAACTCCTCGCGCCCAGACTCGTAAAAATAACCAGCAACCGCCGGCTTTCTAACGCGCATTACGACTGCACAAGTTTTGTCTCGAACTCCTCAGGCGGCACTGGGAGGTCTTGGTCTGGCTTTAGCTCTCCCCTTTCTCTCAAAACTTGTCTAGCGAGGATCCAGAAAATTAACGCCAAGCTCTTCCTGCCTTTATTATTACACGGGATCATGAAGTCGATATATTGATGTGGCGTGTCGGTGTCGACAAGCGCAATCACTGGAATGCCCATTTTCGCCGCCTCGGCGACGGCTTGCGCGTCGAGCTTGGGATCGACGACGAAGAGGAGGTCAACTTCTTGGTAGTGAGGCAGATTTGGGTTTGTTAAAGTGCCTGGAATAAATCTGCCAGTAAGCGCCTTGCAGCCAACGAATTTACAGAACATTTGCACCGGCTTAAAGCCATACGGCCTTGTTGTGTGAACCAAGACTCTCTCTGGCCTATACCTAGCGATGAATTTCGCCGCTATCTTCAACCTCTCATCAATTTTCTTTATATCAAAAATCCTCAGCCCGTCGGGCCTAACTGTAAATATAAACCCCCTGTCCTCTAGATATTTATTTGAAAGGCGCGTCCCTAGCCTAACCCCAGCGCTTAGGTATTTTTCTAGAGGCACTAGATATTCATATTGCATTTCTTCTGTCATACAGAACTGCGCCAAGAGCGAGTTAATAAACTTTTTCAGGAAAGAGATACTCTCAACTTGGTATTTCCTATCCTGATAAGCCCCTTCTTGCCGATGTTCTCCACTTTTATCTGGCGCTCCTTGCCCTCCTCAAGTAGAAACGTGCCATTACTACTGCCGACGTCCTCTACAACTATGCCATTAGAAGTGACGATTAGCCTGAGATGTCTTCTAGACACTGCGGGATCCGTCACCACTACGTGGTTCTCCACGGCCCTCCCAATCGTCACTATTACGCCGGGGGTGGTGACTTTAAACTCGAACTTCTTTCCAACAAGCGACTCAATAGGGCTTTCCAGTATCTCCACCACAACTAATGCAGAAATGGCCTCCTTGATGGCTTGTGTAATTTTCCTAGTAGTGGCCTCAGGCTTGTACGCCCCGCACACTCTGCACGTCACGTCCCCATCCCGGTTTTCAGTGCCGCATATCGGGCACTTCCAAGGCATATCCGGCTTTTAAACTCTTGTTAAATAGTTTACCAGCTCCGCAGAGTTAGGCCTCGCATTGGGATTCAGATCCAGCATTTTGAGAATTATTTCGTCTATCCATCTGGGGACGTCCGCGACGTAGGCGCTTGGAGGCGGTATTTGGTATCCGTTTTCCACAAACACGTTTGGGTTAATTCCCGTCAAAGCCTCGTAGATGACACACCCCAGTGAGTATATATCTGATGAGAAAGTGGCCAAGCCCTTTTTCACCTCTGGGGCTGCATATGCAGGAGACATATAACTGCTATGTACGTATCCCCCTGTGACAACTTTAGCTATTCCCATGTCGCCTATTTTCGCGATTTTTCTATCTCTAGTGAACATAATGTTTTCCGGCTTAATATCGAGGTGGACAATATTATGCTTGTGTATATCGTAAAGCCCTTGGGCAAGTTGTTTAAACAACTCAATTACTTGTTGCACCGGCAACCTTTTCCTAGCCCTCAACAAGTCTCTCAACGTGCCTCCTTCCATGTACTCTAACAGAATGTAAGGCGGGTTTTTCATATATTGCTTAATATCCCTATACCCCACGGCGGGCAAATAAACTTCAAACGCCTTAACTATATAATCGGATTTTATTTCGAGATATCTATTCATTTCATAACCGAAGAGGCGCAAGATATTCTCATCGCTGGCCAGCGGAACCCCATAGTCATCTGCATAGCGCAATATCTTCGCCGCGTAAACCTTTCCCTTTTGTCTTACCAACAATACATAGCTAAACCCCCCGACGCCCAATAAACGAATTACTTTATACCTGCCCCCAAGCCATGAATAAAGCCAACCGAGAGGCAGTCGCTCCGACAAGTATAACACTCTTTTATGCGTAAAGAAATACGCAAGTAACAAAACTGACGCCGGCAGAAATGCTACAAATTCGCCAAGCGATGACAAATAGTAGAGGTTAAACGCAGTAACGGCCACCACCACAATTGGAGGTGCGTCTAACAAAGCCGCTATACTCCCAGTTAGGGCAGAGACCGCTACAGTGGGCGTGGTCGCCACAGCAGAGGCTGGGATTAATAGCCAAAACGACTTGTTTAATTGAGGCGGTTTAAAGACATATAGAGACATTAACACTATTGAATAACTTGAAAACACTCCGTCTATTAAATAATATAAATATAAAAGCATCTCATTTAAATAATAATTTATTAATAAAAACATTTTTGCAATTGTTAGAATTATAAATATTAATATAATTTTATTGCCATATCTATCAAATATAGCTCTAGAGACGACGAGAACAATTAAAGTCGTGTTAAAGAAAATCAAAAGGTCATTTCCTGAGAGTAACAATAAAGCGGCTGACAGGAAAATCCATATTAAGACTGCGTAATGCCTATAAAGAAACCAGCTGGCCAACGCGGCAAGAACGGCCGGAATAGCTAACCAGCTATACACTCTCAAGTAGGAATCGTGGAGGATATAAGTATACGTATAGTAGACGTAAACGGCTAATATATTTAACCTACCATTCGAAAACCACCATGCTTTTTGATAAATATGGGAGGTCCTTCCAAAAGCTGAGGTATGTCGTCAACGATGAGTGTAATTACAATTGCGTTTTTTGCCATTTTGAAGGGCAGTCGAGGCGGCAGGGGAGGTATTTAACTGCAGAAGATTACGGGTTTGTTACTTCGGTTTTTAAATCGTTGGGAGTGGCGGATTTTAAAATAACTGGCGGCGAGCCATTGTTAAGAGGAGACATAGATTTAATAGTGGCCAACATAGCTAAAACCGGCGCCTATGTTACGCTTACTACAAACGGCTATTTGTTAAGGAAATGGGTGAGGAAACTACAAGCCGCTGGCCTTAAAAGGGCAAATGTGTCTATACACACAACAGATCCTGAGAAATACTCTAAAATAACCGGAGTCCCCCCAAGCGCCTTCCGAGAGGTATTAAGAGGCCTTACAGAGGCTAGAGATGTGGGGATTTCGCTAAAGCTCAACGCCGTGGTTTTACGCGGCATTAACACAGACAGAGAGAGCGTGAAGAATTTAGTAAAACTCGCCGCATCCCTGGGCGCCGCTTTTCAATTTATTGAGCTTATGCCGAGCGGGTGGGGGGCCAGCGTTTTTAACGAGCTTTACGAGCCGATAGAGACTCTTGTAAACATCATATTCGAATTAGGGGGCAGGCCTGCAGGGGTGAGAAAGGAGCTACACAATAGACCTCTTTATAATATAGCCGGCGTCACAGTAGAATTAATAAAGAATTTCAGTAATCCCACGTTTTGTAGCGGTTGCACCACAATGCGCTTGACAAGCGACGGCAAATTGAAGACGTGCATTTACGCCGACTCTTCCGTGGATTTAATGCCTTATATAAAGAGCCGGGACGTAGAAGGCTTGCTTTACGCAGTGCGCACAGCCCTCGCCAGAAGAGAGCCGAGGTTTAAGCTTTACTCCTCCTCGTAGTAGGGAATCTCTTCCTCCTCACGACTCGGCTTAGAGACGTACTGATCTAAGTGAGATAAAAGCTCTGTGAATTTCCCCTCCCACGCCCTCACCACTTGTTCTACTTCTTTGTTCATATTTTCGTAGTAGCTCAAGAGCAACTTGCCCACTTCCGTGAGCTCTGAGACTCCCCTCTCTTTGCCCCCCCGCCTTGACTCAACTAGGGGGACTCCTAACACGTCCTCAAGCTTTTTTATATACGTCCAGATGAATTTGTAAGAGTAGCCGAGTTTTCTCGCGGCAGAGGCTATAGAGCCCGTTTCCTCAAGCGCCTTGAGGATGTTATATATGCCGGGCCCTATGATCTCCTCTCCGTCTTTATCTACCCAGATGCGCGTCTTGACTCGTACAACCACAAGAGTCTGATGAAGTGTGTTAAAATAGATTCAGTGTATGCGGATTTGAGTAATTGTAGCCCACTTGCCTAGGTAATCGCCAATTCTAATCAACTCGTTTAATTTCGCAGTCCTCTCCCCGCCCATAATCCCCGTCTTTATAACCTCCGCGCCGAAGCCTACAGCTATATGGGCCAACGTCTTGTATTCAGTGTCTCCAGATCTGTGAGAGACAATTACGCGCATGCCGAATTCTCTGGCGGCAGACACCGCTTGATGTGCCCTGAGGAGCGTGCCTATTTGGTCGGGCTTTATTATCACTCCAGTGGCCGCGCCTATTTTACCGCCTTTTTTAATACGCTCAGGGTTTGTGACAAACAAATCGTCGCCGACAATTAACCTATCTTTAAACCTATCTCTCAATTCGGCAAATGATTGAAAGTCCTCCTCGTGGAAGGGATCCTCCACGTAGACCAGATCGTACTCCTCTATGAGTTTCGCAATGAATTCAAATTGCTCGCGGGGGTCGCGCTCTACTCCCTCGTTTTTATACACATACTTCTCGCCGTTCCACAGGCTAGACGCGGCGACATCTACGCCAATGCCCACTTCTACGCCAAGCTCGCCACTTACCTCCCTCGCCGCCTCTCTCAAAATTTTCAGAGCTGTAGTGGACGAGATGCGAGGCGTCCAAGCCCCCTCATCGTTTTTACCCCCCGTAAAGGAGGTGTCCACCTTTAGTATATACTTCAGAACGCGTTTATGTATTTCCACGTTGGTGTACACTGCAGTGTATATATCCGGCGGGTTGAGAGGTATGGCGAGGAACTCCTGAATATCAGGCCCTAGACCTCTACTGTGCTTGCCGCCTCCAATTACATTGCCGAGAGGCAGAGGCAACCTTCTGGCATAAGCCCCCCCTATAAAGGAGTAGAGCGGCACTCCTAAAGATGCCGCGCCGGCCTCGGCGGCTGCGAAAGAAGTGGCGATGGCCACTGCGCCGCCTATTTTCTCAAATCTCTGAGTGCCGTCTACTTCTTCCAGCTTTCCATCTGTAGAATACGGCTCAGTTACGTCCAGTCCCACGATTTCAGGGGCCACTAGTTTTTCAAAGGCAGCTAACGCGGCATCGACTCCGCCCTCGGGGAAATACAACACCTCGTGCGCCCCTCGCGACGCGCCGGCTGGCGCCGCGGCGCGCGTTACCAACACATCGCCAGTAACCGAGTCTTCCACTGTTAGCTCCACCTCCACTGTGACGTCGCCTCTGCCTGTGAACACCTTCCGAATCCATGCATCGCTAATCTGCATAGAAGAGGCAAAAGATAATGTTTTATAAAACCTCTCGGCCGATATAGCCCTCTTGCGCGTTATTACTAAAAATGGCGGGGCGCCGTCTTGCTTAAGTTAAGTATAGAAACTAATTCCTCCCGCCTTTAAGGCCAATTAAAGCTCTTTAATTTTTAAGCACGTGTATAAAGGGAAATATGAATGATCCCCCTGGGGCCCTATGCCGGGGTAAAAGGCCAAGTCATGTGGTTGCGTCCCATTTGTTTTTAGGTAAGAGATAACAAAATACTCCTCCTCAGGAGAAAAAACACGGGCTATTTCGACTGCTTCTACAGCGTGCCTGCGGGGCATGTGGAAGAGGGCGAGGCGGCAGTTCAAGCAATTATCCGCAAGGCCCGCGAGGAGATAGGCATATTGCTAAAAGCCGTTGAGTTTGCGTATGTTATGCATAGATTTGAGGGCCATTACCGCGTGGATTTCTTCTTCAAAGCCTTAGAATACGAGGGAACGCCTGTGAACATGGAGCCAGATAAGGCGGATCACATGGCCTTTTTCCCGCTTAACTCCCTGCCGGAGAATACAGTTCCGTATGTTAAAAAGGCCATAGAGGATTACTTTTTACGCGGCAGAGCTTATGGGGAGTTTTTCGTATAACCGCCTTATTCTCTATCTTTCCATAATTCAAGCCTCTTTTGCTTCTGACACAATTTATTTAGCCGTTTTAGATCCAAGACTGTTTTTTCGGCGTTTTTGCGTGGTATTACATCTCTCTCGCCGTAACTAGGGCGATCTCCGGATTCCTTGTGGATGTTCGCGCCGACGTTTTAATCCGCGCGTCTTTGGCGGCGCACATCTCAGCCAACATCCTCACCGGGTTTTCCGAGGACTTCGCCCTACTCTCCCTAGGGCGCTGGCTTAGAGGGTTTGCCACCAACGCAATGATAGTGGGAGTTTTAGAGGGTTTTGAGTACGAACATTTCAAAAGGCTTTACGGCGTTACGGAGCTGGCGATGGCTATTGGCTATATCTCCGCCTACATAGCCCCCAAGCCGCTCGTGTATTTATTGTACACCGTCGCCAGTTTACGATTTTTAGCCCTCAAGACGCAAAGAACCTCCCGGCTCACACTCACTGTCTCCAAGAGCGTTGTGCCAATAGCGTTTTCGGAGTTCTTCCTCCACGTGGGTCTCGCCTTTACTGTACTTATAGCTTTAAAGCTCTGAGCCGGGGAAGATCTCCTCCCACTGACGCTTTCATTAGCTGTGTTAATCAGAGCGTTAGCACAGCTCTTAAGCCGTAAGAGATTTAACGCCTTAGGCGTGGCAATTTTCAGAACAGTTGAGGCCTTCCTTCTGTATTCTCTATCTGTAACCTCTGGTCACATAGCCCTTACGGCATATCTCGTGGATAACATTATAGCGGGGAGTTATAGGCCCTCTGTAGGTTTTATCATAAGGAAATTGGCTAATAGAGGCGGCGATTTAGGATTTCACTATCTACTGAGGGATTTAGGGGCGTTTACTGGAACTCTCTTGAGTTTAGTATTTCCACACATAATTTTTGTCATATTAGCTGTGGCCTATCTTCTCTCAATTTATATTAATTTTAATTTATTGTTATTTGAGAATTTAAGTATATTATAGACTTGGCAATACTAATTTTTGTTGCGTTGTAAATACTCTCTTAAAGCCCTCTTTTCTCGTTATGACAACTACATCAATTCCCTCGCCTGATCCTGGGTCGTTTCTTATAGCCGCCTTAACGGCCTTTATGGCTAAATCAACTGCGTCCTCTAGAGTCATGTCCTCTCTGTACCCCACCTCTAAAGCGCCTTTGGCATAAGGCGAGCCGCTTCCAGTCGCTATGTATTTCTCTTTAGTCACAGTGCCTAGCCAGTCAACCATGTAAAGCACAGCCCCCTCCTCCTCGTCCACCCCTCCAATAATTGAATGTACTATGTAAATATAGGGACGCGAGTAGAATAAAATTAAAGACATATAGTTCACTAACGCGCTGATGGGAATAGGCCTTTTATACTCTATTTTATACTCATGGGCGCGTAGCGTTAAGAAGGATAATACTGACTGTAAATCGGCCACTCCCCCTGACATTGTGGCCGCCACGTGGTCGTCAATTTTCCATATCTTTTCCCCCCTCTTGTGTGCAATATAATAGCCGGCAGTTACACGTTTGTCAGTAGCCAACACTACGCCGTCTTTAACAGCTATGCCGACGGTAGTAGTCATCGGAGTGGTGTTGAAAACTCCTTTTAAGTATTATCCTAAGCCTTGAGCTCCACCTCTTCAATAAACCTCACTCTTTTCACCTCTTGGAACTTCGTCGACACTTCAGAGGCGTATTGTAGCAACACGCCGCCTATGCGTTCATAGAGCAACACCTCAGCGGGTAGAGTAACCGTTAGCGTCTCCCCCTCTATTGTAGCCTTTATTTTATCCGCAGATACTCTGGGCAGATATATCCTCAATAACGCAACTGCCTTGTCTTCCAATGTGCTTAACTTCTTCACAACGCGGCCTTTTACTAAAAACGCCTTTCCGGCCAAGGGGTGGTTGAAGTCTAATACGACGCGCCCGCCTGAAATGGAAATAACTCTTGCGCGTTGTCCCTCGTAATCTACGACATCGCCTACGCTAGGAACCACGCCGTGTCTGTGGAACTCCCTAATAGAGACAATTTTGACCTTATTGGGGTCTCTGACGCCATATGCCTTCTCAGGCGGCACTTCCACTTCGAACTCCTGCCCCTCCTCTAAGTTTAACAAGGCGTTTTCCACGGGCTCCCATAGGGGTGTTTCGCCTATAATTACTAGCCTGGGCCCGTATACGTCCTCAGGGCGGTATATACCAGCCTCTTTCGCCACAGACTCTTGGCTTGTTTCAATAACTTTACCCTCGTCTTTTACAATAACAGTATAGTCGAGTAGTATGTAATCGCCCTTGGCTAAGGGCATATCTACGCCGCCGACTCGGCTTTTTCTTGTGCTTTACGCCTTTTGACCAACCTTGTGATATAGCCCGCGACTTTGTTTCTCACAGTCTTGCTAGGTATATCTGCTAGCTCCGCAACGGCTTTTTTATTCTCTTCAAAGTTGTCAGTGAACTTGTCTGGATACATCTCTAAGAGTTTCTCTCCAAGCGATTTAATATACCGTGGTCTCACGCGACCCATAGCGCCACAACCAGTAATTAGTATTTAAATGTTCAGTGTGCCGTGACGATCGTCACAAATCAGGCGAGGCGCATTTCGTCACGTGGTGGTGGTAAAAAATATTTAAAAAGTGTTCTCACTCCAGAGCGCGATGGGTAAAAGGATTCTTGTCCAGCGGCGTGGTAGAGGAGGCTCGCAGTTCAGGTCGCCGAGTTGGAAGAGAGACGGTCCCGTGAGGTATCCGCCGCTAGGCGTTATTTCAGGTAAGGGGTATGTAGTTGATATACTTCATGAGCCCGGCCTCAATGCCCCCGTGGCGAAGATTGTAACTGAAAACGGCGTTGAGTTTTTCAATTACGCGGCAGAGGGTCTTTATGTGGGGCAGGTAGTGGAAATAGGCAAAGGCGCGTCGCCAAAAACGGGGAATATTATGATCCTTGGAGAAATCCCAGAGGGTACTATGATTTTCAACGTCGAGAAAAGAGCTGGGGATGGGGGCAAGTTCGCGAGGGCGGGCGGCACTTACGCAGTAGTTATAGGCCAGAAGCCGGAGGAGAATAAGACAATAATAAGACTCCCCAGCGGTAGGACTGTGGAAGTGGACTCGAGAGGCAGGGCGACTGTGGGCATTGTTGCAGGGGGAGGCAGGATAGAGAAACCGTTTTTAAAGGCCGGCAAGAAGTACCACAGAGCTAGAGCAAAGGCGTGGAAGTACCCGACAGTGAGAGGTAAGGCCATGTCTCCATATGCGCATCCACACGGCGGAGGTTCGCACCAGAAGGGAGGCACGCCTGTGCCTAAAACGGCGCCTCCAGGCCAGAAGGTTGGTTTTATTGGCTCGAGATGTACTGGCAGAGGCTGTGTGAGGGCTAGGGCGCAACAGAAGCAGTAATGGGCATAGACAAAAGGAAGGACGACCACATTTATTTAGCGTCTTCAGAACTCTCGCAAATAGGTAGCGCTTGGTTTGAAGAGGTCGTACTAATACACAACGCTTTGCCGGAGATAGATCTCTCTGAGGTTGACTTAACCACTCGCTTTCTAGGCGCTCCAGTAAAGGCGCCGTTTGGAATAGGAGCTATGACGGGGGGGACTGAGCTGGCCGGGAAGATAAATGCGGAGTTGGCCAAAGCCGCTGAGGAGTTCGGAATTCCTATTTACGTCGGCTCGCAGAGAATAGCCTTAGTAAAGCCGGAGGTTAAGTGGACGTTTGAAGTTGTTAAGCAAAACGCTCCGCATGTGCCTAAAGTCGCTAACCTAGGCGCTCCGCAACTGGCCGAGCTCGGCGAGAGGGAGCTTGAAGAGTGGGTTGTACAAGCTATCGACATGATAGACGCATATGCAATAGCCATACACCTAAACGCGGCGCAAGAGGTCGTACAGCCAGAGGGGGAGCCGCGCTTTAAAGGCGTCTTGGAAAAATTAAAAATTGTAAAGAGGGCCGCGGGGAAACCCTTGATAGTTAAAGAGACTGGTAACGGCATTTCAAAAGAGGTGGCCGCGCGGCTTTCCGGTATAGCCGATGCAATAGACGTGGGGGGCTTCGGCGGCACGTCTTTTGTGGCAATAGAGGGCGCGCGGGCAAAGGAGTCTCCACTGCAAAAAAGGCTTGCAGAGACGTATAAATGGTGGGGGATCCCCACCGCCGCATCTATATGTGAAGTGAAATCCGCCTATGCGGGCTACTTAATAGCGTCGGGCGGAATTAGAAGCGGCCTCGACGGCGCGAAGGCAATAGCGCTGGGGGCAAACTTCTTTACCATGTCCCAGCCCCTGTTAAAAGCCGCGCTTGACGGCAGACTGCGAGAGGAAATTGCAATGATAATAGCCGAGCTGAAGACTGCGATGTTTCTCACTGGCGCGCGTACGGTACAAGAACTCGCCCTAGTACCGCGTGTTTACGGCCCGCGGCTTAGGAACTGGATAGAGCAAAGACGCCTTACTTGTTAATAAATTTAAAATCTAGACTTATATACGTCGTGGTATGTCCTAAATGTGGTTCACGTGATATAGTGCTATTGCCCACAAACGAATATGTGTGCAAAAAATGCGGGTATAAATGGCCTATGCCTCAGCCGGATTATATGTGGATTGAAACAGAGGTTAAAAAGGCTAAACTTTTTGAGAAATTTATTGACGCCCCCGTGGAAAATTGTGAAGAACTCTTGGCACAACTATTGAAAGAACTAGATGAGAAAAATGCCAAATTACTAGCGGCAAAAATACTTATGCAGAGGGCTGAAAGGCGCAAGTTAACAGCAACTGAGTTGAAAAAATTATATGAAGATGCCGAGCGGTGTCTTCAATGATAGTTGACATATCGAAAAAGCCTGATGTCTTTAGATACGCCAGGGCCTCTGCCAATGCAGATGTAAAAAAATGTAATACAGCAGTGGCGGCTAAAGCCGCAACTGTGGCTAGCAGATATCTCCCATTCCTACACCCCCTCCCCCTCTCCGCGACGGCGTGGTGTAAGGATGGGAAGTTTTATGTAGAGGGAATTGCCCATTGGCAGACTGGAGTGGAAATGGACGTATTATTCGGCGTTTTAGTCGGCTTACTGGGATCTGGCGCCGTTAAAATAGAAAACTTAAGAGTAGAGATTAAACAGAAGCAAACAACGCCTCCCATCATCGAAAACGTTAATACCTCCGAGGCCCCCATCACTAGGGAGGGAGATCTAGTAGCTTCTGCATATGGCAGAATGAAAGTGGTGAATCTTGATATTGTGAAAAACCCTGTGGAGAAGGGGCATCCCATATATGCGGCGCAAACAGCCGCGGCGCTTAACGCTAAAAGGCTCTGTGAACTCCTAGGCGGGCCGTGTCCCTCTGTACAACATTTTAAAATAGAAATAATAACCTCTGACAGCGTCGAGGTGAGGACTTTTATAAAGGCCCGCGATATCACGCCGGCTCCCGAAGCGCTATTCTCGGCTGGAGTGGCGCTGTTAACCATATGGGACATGATTAAAAAATATGAGAAAGATGAAAACGGACAGTACCCCTACACGTATATTAGCGAGTTACATTTAGATTGAAGAAATATTAATACTGAGAGTTGCCACTGTATGCTTCCGCGGGAAATAGAAGAGTTGTTAAATATAATATTGCAACATAACACATGGAGACGTAAAGAGACCATCAACTTAATTGCAAGCGAGAACGTGATGTCTCCGTTAGCAGAGTTAGTCTATGTAAACGATTTCGCTGGCAGATATGCCGAAGGCACGGTGGGCAATAGGTATTACCAGGGAACGAAGTATGTAGACATATTAGAGGACTCTTTATCAAAAAGATTTGCAAAAGTCTTAGACGCAAAATTTGTAGACGTGAGGCCTATCTCTGGCACTATTGCAAACCTGGCAACGTACCACGCGTTAGTGCCAGAGGGCGGAATTGTGGCCTCCCTGCCTGTAAAATACGGCGGCCACATAAGTCACAACACAGTAGGCGGGCTTAAAGCACTTAGAGTAAAAACAGTGGAGTTGCCCTGGGATTTTGAGAATTTTAATATAGACATAGACGCCGCGCGGAAAATTATTGAAGAAAAGAGGCCAAACCTCATAATATTAGGCGCGTCCCTATACCTCTTCCCCCACCCAGTAAGAGAAATAGCAAACGCGGCGAAGGCCGTCGGCGCTTACGTCCTCCACGACTCGGCGCATGTCTTTGGCTTAATAATAGGGGGAGTCTTCCCCAACCCGTTAAAAGAAGGCGCACACGTAATCACGTCGTCAACACACAAAACGTTTCCAGGCCCGCAGGGAGGATTAATAGCCTCGGTCACGGACGAGGAGTTAAACAACGCCATCCAAAGGGCTGTTTTCCCAGTGTTTACGTCTAACTATCACCTACACAGATACGCCGCTACGTATGTCACATTAATAGAGATGGAACACTTCGGTGCAGAGTACGGCGCAAGAATCGTGGAAAACGCCAAGGCCTTGGCTGAGGCGCTGGCCGAGGAGGGAGTAACCCCCGTGGGGGAGCGGCTCGGCTACACAAAGACGCATCAGGTGGCTGTTGATGTCTCTAAATTCGGCGGAGGGGATAAAGTTGCTAGGCTATTAGAGGAGGCCAATATAATTGTCAATAAAAACGCCCTTCCTTGGGATAAAAGCGTCTTAAAACCCAGCGGCATTAGAATGGGGGTACAAGAAATGACGCGTTTCGGCATGGGGAAGGGCGAGATGAAGGAAATAGCCAAGTTCATAGCAAGAGTACTAAAAGGCGAGGACCCCACTGCAGTAAAGCGTGAAGTTGTTGAATTTAGAAAAACATTCATAGAAATTAAGTATGGATTCAAAATAGATAAAGAAATTATTGATAAGATATTTTACTCGTTAAATTTATATACATAACGTCCTCCCCCCGTCGATAAGAATTAGAGAGCCTGTGATATAGCTGGCTTTTTCAGATGCGAGAAAGGCAACTAACTCTCCGATTTCCTCAGGCTTGCCAATTCTCCCTAGTGGAATTTCCCTTTCAAGTTCCCTTAAGATTTCATCGAGGCTACGGCCCTCTCTCTTGGCCCTTGCCTCAGCCACTTCGCGCACTCTCTCCGTGTCTATATAGCCTTGCATTATGCCGTTGACTAGAATGTTGTATTTGCCAAGCTGGTAGGCCAACGTCTTCACAAGTCCTGCCAATGAGATCCTAATGACGTTTGAAAGCGTCAGGGTAGGGATTGGCTGTTTTAACGTAGAAGAGGTTATGTATATTAAACGGCCCCACCTCCTCTCAATCATATACGGCAATACGTCTTTTGTTATCCACACGGCGCTCATGAGCAAAAGCCTCACTCCGTAATCCCAATCGTCTTCAGTAAGCTCGAGGAAGGTCCCAGGCTTGGGAGGGCCCGTGTTGTATGCCAGTATATCTACTTTGCCAAAATGACGTAAGGCTTCGTCGACTATTTTCCGAACGTCTTCTCTTCTAGTCAAATCAGCTTGCACAGGCACTACAGATACTCCGTACTGACTTGACAACTGTTTTGCCAATCCTTCCAGCCTCTCCAGATTTCTGGCGGCTATGACGAGATTAGATCCCTCTCTCGCGAGCACAGTAGCGACGCCTGCGCCAATCCCCCGGCTGGCAGCTGTGACGATACTTACCCTATCTTTAAGCAACATGTGAGAGCGCTTTATTTAAGTATATAACTATTATTTCAGCTTGATAAAAGTATAGCGTTTACACACGTCGTTTATAGGACACGCCTCGCATTTAAGATCTCTGCAGTATCTGTAGCCGATGTCGTAAGCGCCGCGTTCGTATACAATTGGATCACCGCTGATTTTACCCACGTATCTCACTAAGCCGCGTATGCTTTCTAACCGCATAACTACGTCTTTACACCTCGCGCCGCCCTCTTTAGCCTCGCACAGAAGCCTCTTTGCGACCCGCGCCTTTACTCTTTCGGCAGTAATTGAGGCAACGTCTTCAAACGCGCCAGATCTAAGCGTAACTAACGCAGTATACATATCGCCGTGGAGTATATATTTTTTATTCTCTTGAGTATATGCAATTCTAACCGCCAAGGGAATATTTGTGTCGTGGATAAAAAGGCGGAGGAATAACTTAACCCCCCTACCCACTCTATTGCCGCCTTCATTGCGAAACAATACCTCCCTAACGCTGTTTTCAAAGCGCTCAATTCTGCGTTGTTCGGCTATCCACAAGTAGGGAGAGTTATATTTATTGTTTATTAAGTTCAGCGCCTTTACGACGCCAGAAATAACATCATTTGCAATCTCTTTCTCAACTCCAGCCTCTTCAAGAGCTCTTCGCGCTTTTGATGCCGAGAAAACATCATATATGTGTCTATCAAAAGAGTCGCCGATTTTTAATATCTCCTCATCGCTAAGAGATTTGTGTTTACTCAAAACGGCTAACAGTGCTGTATATATTACTAATAAATCCAAGCCCTTTATACTCGACAAATTAGTGAGAAAAGTATCAAAGTCCCCCCTATAGGATCTGGCAATAGATCTAATCTGTTCCACCATAAGGCTATATCTCTGTGGCATAGTGGCAATTACCCTATCGCGTATTGAGAGGCCGTGTTCTATAATTCTCCTTCTAATCTCCTCGGCGGTTGGCACGCGGCCAATCCTTAAATTCTATTTATAAAACTATGCCGTGGAAGATCTTGTCAAAATAGCTACCAATATAATCGACAGAGCATATGCCCCCTACTCGAAGTTTAAAGTGGCGTCTATAGTCAAGACGAAAAGCGGGAAAATATATACTGGCGTAAATATAGAAAATGCCTCATACGGCCTTACTATATGCGCAGAGCGCGTTGCCGTTTTTAAGGCCGTATCGGAGGGCGATCGCGACATAGATACTGTAATTATTTACACAGATACAGACGAGCCCACGCCGCCTTGTGGCGCGTGCAGGCAGGTGATAGCCGAATTTAACCCAAACGCCTTAATTGTAATGGCGAGCAGGAAAAAGGTCATCACACAACGCCTCTCGGAGCTGTTGCCAAACGTATTTAGCCTAAAGCCGTCTCAGTAGTTTTCCTCTTCTTCCTCGCCTGGTAGCTTAAGCAAGGAAATTCTCTTAGGCTTTTCCTTCGGAACGGTCTGCTGGCTCAGTTTATCTTTATACATTTCAATGAGTTTGTCGGAAATTGCCAATACTGCCTTCGCAGTTTCGTTATCCTTTCCCAGAAATTCATGCAACCTGCCTGAGTCTAGATACTGTGAAAATTCAGGATCTATGGGAATTCCCCCCAGGAAGGGAACTCCCGCCGCTTCGGCAATTCTCTTGCCGGCATCTTTGCCGAAGATGTAATACACCTTACCGTTGTCTGGACACTTAAAACAACACATATTCTCGACAACTCCGGCTACTTTGATATTAAGCTTTCTGGAGAAGTCAATTGACTTGAGGACTATCCTCCGAGATATCTCAGTGGGTATTGTCACAATTACGCTCCCGTCAAGCCCGCCTTGTAAGCTCTGGGCTATTGTTAACGGGGCATCGCCAGTGCCTGGGGGCAAGTCAACTACAAGAACGTCTAGAGGCCCCCATTCGACTTGTGAAATAAAATCCCTCAACGCTTGATTTACAAGCGGCGCCCTCCATATGACCGCAGTGTCGTCTCCCGGTAGGGCGAATTCTATAGACACGACTTTTATACCAAGAGGCCCTACTACGGGTATTATCCTGCCCGTTTTCTGGTCTACGTATAGAGTACTGTCGGAAAGGCCTAACATCTTCGGCACGGTGGGGCCGTACACATCCCCGTCGAGTATTCCCACTCTATACCCTCTCATTGCGAAGCCGACGGCTATTGACGTAGTTACGAGGGACTTGCCGACGCCTCCTTTCCCCGAGATAGTGACGAGTTTTAATTTAACGTCTTTTAACGAATCGGCAAGAGAACCAGGCGCAGCGGCTTGGCCGCGGATATTTACCTTGACAGGCACAGTAAATAAATGTTATGCATATTTATAAGTGAATGTCTCTATCATCAACAGCCCCCTCCGCACTAGCGAGACGCCTATAGCGACGCTTAGAATAAGCATAATTTTCTCCAATAACCTGAGCCCCAGCAAGCCGAGGATTCTCAATAGAAAATTAGACATAGCCAGTGTTGCCAGCGTGAGGAACGACACGATAAGTACTGTAGCCAGAGCTAAGAAAGGACCCAGCTGTTTTGAAATTATGAGCACATAGGAAATTGAAGCAGGCCCTGCCAAAAAGGGTACTGCAAGAGGCACTACGGCCACTTCTACGCCCTCTGATACCGGCGCCTGTTCATACGGCCTTAAGAGGTAATAGAGCGAAAACGTCGTGAGTATAAGGCCGCTGGCTATCATGAAATCAGCCATGCCAACACCAAAGTATTCTAAAAACCCCACGCCGAATAGTGCAAATAGCGACAGAATACCCCCGGCGATTATTACTGACAAAACGAGCACCCTCCGCCTGCGCGTTGGATCGAGTTTAGAGGTTATTGCCATGAAGAGTGGTATGTTGCCAACGGGATCTACAACAATGTAAAGGACAACTATAGAGGCCGGGAAATCCGATAAGCTCATGTCAGCACCCGAATTTTCAATCACTTATCAGCGATGACGGGCCATCTCCACCCGCTTTTAAATTACTTAGCCCAGTTATATTTTCTCCATCTCTTACTCCGCCCCCATCCACAAGATGCGCAGTATTTTTTAGTAACGTTATACGAATGCCTACCGCATCGCGGACATCTAATATGCGTCTTTCCCCTGTTGTGCTTGCCCATTGAAGGAGTGCCTTTCATGGTACTGGTGAAATAAAGAGTACGTTCTCTCCTCTCACTACCATAGTGCCCCTTTTGTACACATTTCCGTCAATTATTTCTTCTGCATCTTCTAGCAATAAGTTGACGTGTTGGTCAAAGGAGCGCAAAATCCCCCTTATTTCGTGGCTATCTCTCAGCTTTACGAGTACCTGCTTACCTATCGAGTCCTGTAATGTTGCGCCAAGTGTGGCAAAGCATTTAGATATATCCGAGGCCATGGGCCTTTATTGGATGCGGTATATAAAATTTACCAACGCCGTAGAGCTAGATCTCAACAACGACTCCTCCGCCATTTGTCTACCGTTTACGTTAAGTAGCCGCTCGGCGGTAGTGCTTTAATAGCTAGTTGACGTAGGTTGCGTTTTTATGGAAAATGGCTGGTAGCACGTTTCTGAAAACTTAAAAAGGCGGAGAGCCGCCTTGATAGTGGACGTGCTTCAAGAGCAAGTGTTTAAAGATCTCAAGTCTAGGGGCTTTAAAATAATAGAACAGCTAGACGATAAGATATTCATTGCAGAGAAGAAAGAGAGGTACTTATTTTACGTGATGGTCGAGGGAGTTGAGGTCACTATTCAAACGCTGTTAAGTGTTATAAACATGGGTGAGACCCTCTCCATGCCTGTGGTTTTAGCCTTAGTCAGTAACGACGGCACTGTCACTTATTATTACGTGAGGAAAATCCGCCTGCCCCGCAATATTTATGCTGAAGCTGTTTGAGCGACTGGTAGAAGCCTCTAGAAGCCGTGGCGTGCGTTTTGTGCTATACTTTGTAAAGTGCCGTGGAAAAGTTGGCATTGACAGGGAGATTAAAGCGCTGGATGAGGAGGGCAAGCCAGCGCCGTGGTCTAGGGTATTCCCAGGCGTCACGCCGCAGAATATACTACAACAATGTGTCTTGCGAAAAGTGGAGGTATATAGAGGCTCGGAACTCCTTGGCGAATACAAGACTATTGAGGAAGCGCTCTCTGCCCTTTGACGTCTTTTAACGACTCTCTTACTTTAATGGCGTAGCCCCTTTTTAACGTGATCTCTTTTTTACTGTAGATCAGCCTTCCCACCGCCACAATAAGGCCCTCTGGATCCACTACTGCGACTTCGCCGTTTGGTCTGGCATGTGGCGCCGCCTCTATCACGTACTTCGCGGGGACGTTTCGTCCCTGTTTTACATACTCTGCCGCCTCGCGGCTTATTACAACTCTTCTGTCTAGTAGCGTTGCCCCATAAAGCGTGGGGAGGAGGTAGCCGTCGTTATTGCGCATGACAAAAGCCAACTCGCCATCTACGTACACATATCTAATGCGCCCCTCCTTATTATACTTGATATTAATCTTGCGACCGGCGAGTCTCTCGGCGACTTCCCTCCCGTACAAATAGGCAATTATTTGCACGACATTAAGGGCCACGGAGAAAAATACGAATGTTTTTATATGCCTCTTCATAGCGAGATGTGTATTGTGAAATATGCGGCCGGCCTATAGAAGGCGAGCCGATACCTGTGGAGGTAGATAAGGCGGTATTGTATGTCTGTAGAAGTTGTGCAACGCGCTATGGGAAAAAGGTTTTGCCGCCACCGCCTCAGCAACAGCAGAAAAGGCCTGTGCTACAGAGGCCTAAGGCGGCTCCGCGCCAGTTGCCGTTAGAAATGGAACTTGTAGAGAATTATGCCGACATTATCAAGAGGGCTAGGGAGAACCTCGGTTTGTCCAGGGAGACTCTCGCCGCCATGTTAGGCGTTAAAGAGACTGTACTGAGGAGGATTGAGGCTGGACAGTTGCAACCAGATTTTTCACTTGCTAAAAAATTAGAAAAGGCATTAGGCATTAGGCTATTAGTGGAAGCGCGGGAGGAGGGCGGCGCCAAGGCCGAGGGGAGGTTGGAAAAGGGTTTAACTCTTGGCGAAATTGCAGAAATAAGAGAAGACGGTGAGAAATAAGGCGCTTTTAGCTTATGTCGGCCCGAAGACGCCTAATCTCGGCTATAAGCTAGAGGAGTTTTTATCGCTAGTAGAAGTCGCCGGATTTGAAGTTGCGGAGGTAGTCACACAATTCGGTAGGGCAGACACGAGGTTTTACTTAGGATCGGGCAAGGCGAAGGAAATCGCAAATAAGGATTTCGACGTCTTTGTGGCGTATCACAGCTTAACCCCTTTACAAGTCTTCAACTTAGAGAGGCTCTTTCGGCGGAAGGTTATTGACAGAGTCTTTGTAATTCTCATGATCTTTGATAAGAGAGCTGGCAGTTTGGAGTCGAAGTTACAGATAGAGCTCGCAAGGCTGAGGTACGAACTGCCCAAAGTCAAGGAGTACTTGCGGAGGGCCAAGATGGGAGAGCAGCTGGGCTTTATGGGCGCCGGCGAGTATGTAATCGACGCGTATTACCGCCACATGGTAAGGCGGATTTCCACTATTAGAAGGAAGTTAGAAGAGATTAAAAGGGGGAGGGCAATGCACATAATGAAGAGGAAGGAGAAGGGCGTTCCAGAGGTCGTCTTAACTGGTTATACAAGTGCTGGGAAGACAACGCTTTTCAACAGTCTAGTAAATGAGAATAAGCTTGTAGACGGCAGGCCCTTTGCTACTCTCGAAACTTACAGCAGGGCGCTGGATCTCTGGGGAAAGAGAATTGTCTTGACTGACACAATTGGCTTTATAGACGATTTACCGCCGTTGTTAATAGAGTCTTTTTATTCAACATTACAGGAGATTATAGACGCCGACAGAATATTACTAGTTATTGACGGCTCTGAGCCTTTGGAAGAAATTACTAGAAAAGTAGAGACCTCTGTAAAGACTTTGGGAGAGGTCGGGATAGGGCGGGAGAGGATAATCCCCGTTTTGAATAAAGTGGATAAGATAAGCGTTGAGAAGGTGAGAGACATACGCAGAGGGCTAGAAAAGTACTTTACTTGGTTTGTCCCCGTGTCGGCGCTTACGGGATTCGGCATTGAGGCCCTCAAGGCTGTTCTGTTTTTACAAGTGCCCGGTTATGACATAATTAAAGCTAGTGCCAATAGCGGCGCCAAGGGGTTGCGTATTGGCGACGTCGTCCTAGTGCCCATACTGCGTAACAATAGAGAAAGCTAAGCCTTAAAATTAGGCGTTGACGCTTTTTGAGGCTGAGCAACGCTTAAATAGTGGCTCTGCGGCTTAGTCGGTGAAGGACGTGTATCTGTATATTGTTGAGAAAAGCGTTGCCTGGGAATTTGACAGCCCTGAGTATGGGCGGCTGGCGCGGAAAGTAGCTGAGATGTTATATGAGCGAAAGGAGGATCTCACAGACGACAGAATTGCGATTCTACTAAATATATCCACGGCTGAGACGCGTAGGATTTTACAATACCTCATGAGGCTTAATTTAGTAGGCGTAAAGAAGAGGACGACAGAGGATTACCGCATAGAGTATACGTGGTATGTTGACGACGAAATTATAAAACAGGCGATAGGCGGCAGGGCTAGAACTGCTAGGGAGAAAATATCTATGCTTATAAGGGCGCTTACAGAGGGATCTTACTACATATGTCCAAACTGTCATATGCGGTACTCCCTTGACGAGGCTGTGAACAAAGGCGGCGTGTGTCCTGTATGTGGCGCTGAGTTGGAATACGTAGAGAGTTTGGAGGAAATTAATAAACTTACAAAAGTATTGCAAAAACTTGAAAAGCTATGAAAATAGATTTCAAAATATTTAAACCAGTAGAGAATTATGAAATATTTATCACAGGGTTTGCTGGGATTGGAATTGTTGGGCACCTAGCCACTAAGTATATTGCGCGGAATTGCGACGTAGTAGGCGTAGTTCGCTACAAGGGAGAACCGCCTATAGTATCTATAGAGGGGGAGAGGCTGTTGTTACAAAACGAGATATTCTCATGCGGCAGAGTTGTCGGCGTAGTGAACAACTACGGAATTCACGAGGCGGCGATGTACGACTACACGCGTGCCCTCGCCTCTTGGGTCGTCGCCAATGAATTTAAAACAGCGGTGTTATTCGGCGGCTTAGATGGGAGGTTGCGGAGAGGCGACGATCTACTGCGTATAGTGTACACGTCCGCGTATAAAAAAATGGGCCTGCCCACGGGGGAGGCAAAGGTGTTGGAGCAAGGCCTTCAAATAGTGGGACCGCTGGCGTATTTGACGTCGTTTTTTGAAGAGCTACACTTCCCCGCGTTGGTAATACTCCCCTACGCCGATGTAACAAGGCCAGCGGATCCCTATGCGGCAAGCGTGGCTGTCGACTTCTTCTCAAGACTTTTTAACTTCCCTGTGGACACCAGCGGGCTTAGGCAAATGGCCGAGGAGCTGGAGAGGGAAATCGAAGAGGTGCGGAGGCGGCTTGAGGAGCAGAGCAAGCGCGAGGAGTCCTCTAAACTGTACATATAGCTGTGGATAGCCGCTGAACTGCATTTGCCTAAGTCCCGCCTACACGGCTGTGCTGGGACGTTATATGTAATGTAAGACGTCGTCAAGAGAGCGTAAAGGTATTACCTTTTTGGACAACATCGGCAAGTCAACACGATAGAGTAAAATTACGTCGTAATTGTTGAGCCACTCATACGCAAAGGCTCTGGCCGCCTCGCTCTCTCCTTCAGCCTCGTTTTGCGACAAGGGATAAATTTCGGCAACTTCCTCGGGGACTAGGCCAAACACGGGGTCATAGAAAAGCACATGTGCTCTGTCGCCTACTAAGCTCTTCAAATAGCGATATTCCCACGATTTGTTATACGGCTTTTCCCCGGCTCTTATCACAATGGCGACTTTAGAAGGAGTGTATAGATTAGCCGTTCTAGACCAATGTCTATGGGGTTCCGGCCTAGATTCTGCGGTGTCTTGGTAGAAAAAGAGGCCGTGGGTCTCTGGGTGCGTTTCTGGGTCGTATTCCTCTATAAGCCGTTTATATCTGCCCAGGCTCCGCAAGAATCTGTACAACGTGGGATGGGCCCTCGCTTTTATCTCAAGGTACTCCCAGAGGGTTCCCTCATGTATTCTCTGTTTTATCTCAAGGAGTTCCTCTCTTAGAATTGCAAGGTTGTGTTCCGCTATTAACTGTATGCGCTCCTCATGCGGCATTTCCCTCAGCTCTTTTACAGGCTTGTGGCAGAGCTTTGTGCTACACGGCAGATAGTCCGTCTTCACATCTTCAAGGCGCAGGGTGCGGTCTCTGAGCATAATTCTATCGTCTCTGGCATAGAGAATATAAGACGCGCTGTCGAAAAGATCTACGCCAAGGGCAACTGCAAACGGCAATACTAATGGATGGCCTGCGCCGAAGAGGTGTAACGGCGCCTCTCTCAGTATGTTTGCCTTAACGTGTAAAATTACTTCAAGCAGTAAATCAAATCTATACTCCTCGAGTAAAGTCGTGGGACTCCCTACGGCGAATATGTGAAATCCCAGTTTAGAAATCTCCCGCGCAGATCTGGCTAATAGGTCTAAATATAACCCCCCTTGTATAGGGCCTACAACAAGCATGTCTTCTAACTTGTCCAACATGGCGGAGGCCCTCTTGGCCCTCCGTATTGTCTCCTCCACTTTGAGCAAAGCGCTTTCATAAGGCTCTTCGTAGTCAAATGGCAAATCCAGTATTACTCCTATATCGCTTCCAATTCTCGCCTGAAACTGTAAAATCTCATCTGGGTCTACTTCTACGCTTCCGTATCTCAAAATTTGATACGCGCCTGAATCAGTCATGAGGACAGCATTCCAGCTTAAAACTTTTTTTATATCCACAGCCCTCCCCCCAGTGAGCCTGTACACGAAATACGCGTTTGTAATTATCTGCCCGAAATACCTTTCAATAACAGCTGAAGGCAACTCCTGCTTTCTGGGATCAACAACTGGGAATAGGGCGGGAGTTTCAATAACGCCGCTTTTCGTATAGAGTTTCCCCACTCTACCCGCCAAATCCTTGGCAATAATTTCAAACGACACGGAGGCTTAAATACTAGTTTTATAAATTAGGCATTACGGCTCCAAATCCAAAAGCTCATACTCAGAGAGTATCTTAGTCTTGTCTGCGGAGAAGTGGGGGCCTAGCGTGGCGAGGTACTGCCTAATTGCCCTAAGCCAATTCGGCTCTTCTACCGCATACCCCTTAGCATAGGCGTTGTTTACAATTGTAACTAGGTTTACAAGCTTTGGATGTATCGCCCTTGTGGAGCCAGCGGGGACGACATCGATTATATTTTCAGGAATTGCCCTGACGGCTTCCTCCAAGCTGCTGAGCCTCCTCCTCGCCCTATACGTTTTGATTCTAGTTTCGACGGCGCGTTTGCCAACTCTGCCGATCCTCACAGCCGCTATTGCAAGCCCGACGAGACCCAGAGACGCCGTGGGCATATTTGTAACGAAGGCGACGAGAAACGTCGCTAATGCGATTAATACTGTAAAAACGGCGAGGGCCTTGATGTCTTTGATTAATGCCCCTCCTAACGCGGAGAAAAACGCTATGACTAGCGCTATTAATACGTCTATCATAGCGGTATTATTTCACAACTATTTATAGCCACTATTTGGTACTCACCCGGCGGCAACCTTTTTATATTATTTATACAAATATTTAATAAATCTATTTTTCTCTTTATATAGTTGTCTAATTTTTTATCGCGATTAAGTAATGTAGATAAAAGCTCTATTTCTCGCTGAATCGTGCGGAGTATGTCGTCAAGCCTTCCGTAGCAGAGCATGTTTTGCTCTGTAGTACTCCCTTACGGCTTCCCCTACTTTTTCAGCGTCGTAAATACCCTTTTCTACTAACCCAGAGAGGAATTTAGCCCTCTCTATTACCTCCTCGTAGCCGCCTATTTTCTGTAACCAGTAAGACCTCCTTAGATCTACTTCAACGGTGTCCGTACGCTGATTGTACCAGCCTACGTTTACGAGGCCGAATTCCTCTTCTTTGATTTTTATCTTGCCGGGGGCCGCATATGGATAAGCCCTTAGCCACACCACCTCGGTGAGGGCTGTAACGCGCCTTCCGAAGTCAAACCGCCTGATTGTAGCCAAGACGTGGAACGCCGATAGGTGCTCCGGCGACACTCCCATGGCCTCGCCTGTGAGGCGCATGAAGACCTCCATTATGTCCTCTGCGTGGAAAGTCGTGGCGCCTCCGTGGCCTGTTAGCACGCCTTGTATGAGTTCGTGTATTTCCCTGCCGCGGCTCTCGCCTATTACAATTATGTCCGGCCTTGCGCGGAGGAGGTACTTCACTAAGTCTATGAGATATATCGCGGATTCCGAGCCTGGGAGGCTCTTCATATAATCGTACATTGGCGACGTGAACAACATTACCACGTTTTGGTAACTAGGCGGAACTCTAATCTCTGGAGTCTCCTCGGCTATGGCCAACCGTTTATGCGGCAAGAGAACGAGCAACGCGTTTAACAACGTGGTCTTGCCCGTGCCAGTGCCGCCTATAATCATTACAGATTTGTGGTGTTCAAATAAGTACCATAGGTAGGCCATGGCGAGCGGCGATATTGTGCGCTTTTTAATTAGCTCCGTAGGCGATATTGGAAACGGCGGTTGGATACGCACGGAAACGTAGGGCGGGTTTCTAGCCACGCGGGTGGACATGGCTGTTGCAAAACGGAGCAACGCGCCATTTCTCAATCTGATATAGGTATCTTGTATTGGGTACTGTTCGTTGAGAGGCCTCCCGGTCTCTGCGTAAACTCTACCCACTATTTTTATCAACGTCTCTCTATTAGTTGGGATTACATTAGTCTTCACGTTGTACCCGTAATCCCGGTGATCTACGTAAATGGGGTTGTCAGTGCCGTTTATGTTAACGTTCTCCAGCCGCGTGTCGTACAATATGGGAGTGAGGTACGAGTAATCGGCGGCCTCCAACTGGACATAATACCTAACCGCGGCACGTAGTTGCTTGGGGACTCCTATGTCTGTCATTGCCATTTCAATCAGCTTGCCCAGCTCCTCTCTCGACACGTTAGGCCTTATTATTTGATTCGCTGTTAAATACTCCACAACCTTGTAGACATACTCGCCTACTTTCTCCGAATAGGGGAAGGCGTAGGCCACGTTGTAACAATACCCCTCCTCTGATTGGTAAATTTGTATTCTGGCGCCTTCGGATAAATACTCCTCCACGACAACGCCCTGACAAGAATCTAGCCTGAAATCCAACATAATCTAAACACGTAGGAATAACCCTACTGCAAACGAGGCGATGAAAATTGCTAGGAATAACATAGCTAAATACAAAAGGCCGCCCCTTGTAGAGAAGCTAATCTTCGCGAAGAGGAAGTAGTAGCCAACTGCCATTATGCCCAATGCTAAATATAACATGCCCATACCCACGCCGCCTAATTGCGCTCCGCCGGAGATTTTAGACATGGCCTCTGTCAGTTTAATCATCGAGGTATTCACAAAGGCCACCATGGCCGCACCTGCCAAGGCCAAAAAACGCGTTATGTTCAGCGTCTTGCCTATCTCAGTTCTGTACTCAAACAGCTTCATTACGAAGTTCTGTAACTGATCAATAGTCGCGCGGGGGAGAGTGCCGAGGCGGTATATGTCAAATAGCATTCTTAAAACCACTGACATCACTGGCTGCATGTCTTTTAAAACAACGTCTTCTAGCTTGTTGTCGCCCACTCTCATTGCTTGCAAAATAGACGCGGCTTTGTTGTTAAACGGGCCATAGTCGCCGAATGTAATTGCGTTTTCCACCGCGCGGAAGACAGATGGGGCTCTTTTGAGCTCATCGAAAACTGTATACACGAAGTCCATAAATCCCCTCTCAAAGGCCCGCGCATCTAGCCTCTCTTTTGTAATAATCCAGCCAGCTAGGGCTATTGCAAAGGCTATTAGGGGGGCGTACGGGGCAATAGCCGTGGAGAGAAGGCCGATTATCATCATTGAGATAGACGAAGCTATTCCAAAGATCAGGGGGAGAACTCTAAAGTCCATTTTCATCAAAGGCACGTTTATAAATAGTGCCATAACCACGCCGAGTATTGCAGGCAAGAGCCCTCCCATTATTATTAACATGGCCGGATTTCCCCTGCCGATTACCACTGCGGTCACTGAGAGCATTGCCAGCCCCACGACGAGAGAGGCGATTAATGACGTCAGCCTATCCATACGCCGTTGCATCGCAGTAGCAAACTCGACGGTATCCATATCCATATAAAGGGAGAGCTTGGCGACAATATCTTCTCCTATTCTCAGCGAGGTGTAGAGAGAGTTAAAGCGGTATACTAGCTTTTGCGGCGCTAGCTTTTCCACGGCCCGTTTCATGGCGTCTAGAGGCTCCATGCCAATCATTTTGGCGTTGTTCCAAGCCGCAATGGCCAGAGTCCTCACCCCGGGGAGCTCTCTATAGCGAGTCATGCGCTCAATGAGGAGGTTGAGATGGGCCTTGGTGGCAAAGGCCATTTGGACTAGGGCCGTGAAAAACACCATTTCAGTAGATAATAACTCCCGAATAGAGCCGGCGCGTATAGACACCACTAGCTTTGGGAGAAAGAATACCAACCCGCCTGCCCCCAGCAACATCGGGCCGAGGGGGAATAGCCCTAGTAATAAAAACGCGGCGCCTGCGGATATAATCCCCAGGCCTAAAAGAGTGAAAAGCCTCGCGGTGTTTCTAAACCTTAAGGGATCTAAGTCTGTTTTCTCAATACCTCTCAACTGCCACTTAGCAATAGTCCCGATCACGTAGGTGAAGGAGCAAGAAGTTAAATATTTTGCTTTGTGCCCCCTATAGTGGACAAGCCATTAAAAAGGCGTCTTCTCCATCGCTGTAGTACCGCGGTATTCTACCAACCACTTTATAGCCCAGCTTTTCGTATAAAGAAATAGCAGGAGTGTTGGACACGCGCACTTCGAGATAGACTTCCGACGCGCCGTAGTAAACTTTCATTGCCTTCATTGCTCTCAACATCATAGCTGTCGCAATACCAAGTCTCCTAGCCTCTGGGAGCACGCCGACGGAAACTATGTGGCCTTTTCTAACCGCCTTCCCCCTGTGTATATTGCTCCATCCATATTCAACACGGGACATTACATACCCCACTACTTTTCCCTCAATCTCCGCCACTATAAACGCCTTGGGGAATTGCTCTAAGTGCTCGACAAAAAACCAATTAGGGTAGTTCTCGGGGAGGACCTTCCTATTTATTGAAATAATGTCATTGAGATCCTTAAGCGTAGCCTCGCGTATTATAAATTCCGTCTTTCCATCTTTTCCGAGAAGCCTCTGAGGCCCATCTATCCTAATCTCCAGAGTCATGGCCCAGCCAGGATTAGGTATATAAGCGCCATTCTTAGAGGCACCCCCAGCGCGGCTTGTTTAAAATACTTAGCGTAAGGGGTTGCGTCGACTTTGTGATCGATTTCATCGACTCTTGGTAGTGGGTGTAGAATGATTAGGTTTGTCTTAGCGTTTTTTAACACATCAAGCGTTATTTTGTAACTGCCTTTTACTTTTTCATATTCAAGCGGGTCTAAAAACCTCTCTTTTTGAATTCTTACGACGTATACCACGTCGAGTTCATGAATTACCTCCTCTAAGCCGTTGTGAAAACTGTACTTCATCCCTCTTGACTGTATATAGTCAATTGTTTCTGCCCTTGGGCGTAGGTATTCCGGCGAAATTAAAAACACTCTTACGTCGAAATTTACAAGAGTCTCTAATAGGCTGTTAACAGTCCTCGCGTGTCGTAAATCGCCTACAATGCCTATATTTAGACCATCGACATAGCCGAATTCTCTCCAAATAGTATAAACGTCGAGCATAGCTTGAGTGGGGTGGTTAAAAGCGCCGTCGCCGCCGTTAATCACCGGGCTTTCTGCTATTTCTGCTGCGAGCTTCGCCGCGCCCTCATATTTATGTCTAATTACTATTATGTCAGAGTAAGCATCTAGCATTCTAATAGTGTCGGCTAGAGTCTCTCCCTTCTCTACGCTAGTGCCCTCGGCGCCGCTGAAGCCTATTACGTCGCCTCCCAACCTCTTCATGGCTACTTCAAAACTAAGTCTTGTGCGCGTAGATGGCTCGAAAAACGCCACGCCCATCATCTTGCCTTTTAATAACTCCACTCGGCTTTTTGCGTATCTCTCCATTTGCTTGGCCACATCGAATAACTCCTCTAAGTCGTGTCTGGTAAAATCGCGCGACGAGATGACGTCTCTCCCCTTCCACATATGTGAGTTACTGTTTATATATCTTTATAAAAAATGAGGGCGTGAACCCCGTGATAGTTGCCCTCGATATAAGCCTATTGAAAGCCCTGGATTTAGTTAAAATGCTCAGAGAAAAAGTCGCCGGTTTTAAAATAGGTTGGGAACTTATATTTGAAGGCGGTATATCTATAGTCAGTGAGATCTCTAGATATGGTAATGTAATTGTGGACTTAAAAGTGGCGGATGTCCCTCATATAGCAAATAGAGTAATAAATAAAGTTATAGAAAAGGGGGCTTGTTGCGCTATAGTCCACGGATTTTTATACCCATCTCTGCCCCGTGGGGAAAACATCTATGTGCTGGCGAAAATGACAGCCCCCACGCTATACGACGAAGTTTGGGAAAGAATAATTGAAAACGTGGGGGAGATAAGAGGATTTGTGTTGCCGGGGAACCAGCCAGAATTTATAAGCCAAGCGCGGAAAATTCTCGGCTGTAAATACCGCATTATATCGCCCGGCATAGGCGCGCAGGGAGGTCAGCCAGGAAATGCGCTGAGGGCAGGGGCAGATTTTGAAATAGTTGGGAGATACGTGGTGGAAAACCCCGACAGAGTAGCCGAGTGGACCGGCTTGAGACCCGCTTGTTTCAATACGCCTTAAGTCACAACGTAGGCCTCTTCTTATCACTTGGGTACTTCCAACTCTCAGCCTTTTTTGCCAAGTGGGATAAATAGCGGTAAAGCCCTGGGTCGCCCCTCGCCTTTTCCACTACGGCGTCTAACAATGTTATGAGCTCATCGTATACTCTTTTATCAATTGGCGAAGGCACGCCGTCTTTACCACCTACTGCAAAGGCGAATTTAAATGGGTCTACGGCAGGGTCGTTCCAATCGGCAGGGGTTTTAAATATAAGCTCTGCCACAAGCGACAGGGCCCGGAGAGTCTTGGGGCCTATGCGGTATTGTAATAAAAGCTCTTTAAAGTCTGCGACGGATTTAGGAGGGGGAAGGTTTTTAACAACGGCCTTGATATCTATATCGAGTTTTATATACGGGTGGTAATAGGGTGTTTCAAATAGTGTGGCCTGTCCCCGCAGGAGGTATAGATATCTTGCCACTTTGGACGCTCCTTCGTTTATAAGCTCTAAAATAACAGCCCTGTTGTCTTTACTGTTTTTAGACGCCAAGTTTAGCACTTTTTCGTGTCGAATCCCCACAACTCCTGCGTGGGGGCTGTTGAAAAAATCCTCTGTAGAGAGCCAGTGATAGCGGCGGGCCATTTTTAAATCGGGATTAAGACCCTGTTGTATGACCCCCCACTTTCCCGTCTCGGATACAATAAAGGCGTGGTGGTACAGCTCGTATCCGTCTTGTAACAGCGCGCCGTCTACCTTGGCCGCTAGCCGCGACTTAACTACTAGCTCGTTTGCGTCGAGGTCAAAAAGACGCGCTATTTCCATGAGCTCCTTCGGCGTGTTTAAGGCGTGTCTCCCCTTGCCGCCGGCCACTTTAACGGGGATATCAGATTTCCACAACGCCTCTTTGACAACAGCTGTTGTGACTGTAGTGCTGCCCGAACTATCCCAATCCATTCCAATGACGTTGTTAAAAGCTTGGAAAAAGACCGGGTGGGCAAATCTATCCACTATGCCGTCTGGCCCGTATAATTCATACATTATGCGCAGAATTAGAGATGATAGTTTTTTCATGCGGGCGAGTAGCCAATACGGTACGTGGCCGTCGTGAAGGGGAAGGTCGGCTATGCCTGAAAGCTTCACATGAAATATAGAGCTCTGAGATAAATACCTATTGTCGCCTCCAAGGGCAGGCGGCGTAAACGCCCAGCTCAACGGCCTTACAAATTATATATATCTCTGTGGTATTAAAGAAGTCATGTCGGTTTTCAAAGCCTATGACATAAGGGGAGTTGTCGGAAGCGAATTAACTGACGAGCTTGTGGAGAAAATAGGCTACGCCATTTCGAAGTTTTTCAACGGGAGCGACGTAATAGTAGGCATGGATGTGCGCACTCACTCTTTCAAAATCGCAGAGGCCTTGTCAAGAGGCCTTTTGGCCGGCGGCCACGTAATATTCATAGGCACTTCGACAACGCCAATAGCTCACTTCGCCTCTCAAACGCTACAAAAGCCAGCAGTTATGATAACGGCGTCTCACAACCCGCCGGAGTACAACGGGATGAAGATAATGAAAAGCGGAGGACTTGATTTAGAAAGCCATGAGATTCAACAGCTCGCGTCGATGTTAGAGACGCCGCCGATCACTAAACGAGGCGTTGTTTATGTAAACGACGTACTGTCTAAATATTTTGACTACATGTTCAACAGATTCGGCAAGCTCGATTTCTCCATAGGCTTTGATCCGGCAAACGCCGCGGGGGTGGTATTGAAACCTCTTCTTGACAGAGTTTTTAAGAAAGTAGTGGCCATAAACGACTACCCTGACGGCCGCTTCCCTGCGCACCTTCCCGACCCGGAGAAGGCGGAGAATTTGCGACAATTACGTAGTTTAGTTGTTGAAAACAAGCTAGATGTAGGTATTGCACTAGACGGAGATTGCGACAGAGTTGGCATCGTCACAAGTAGCGGCGAGATTTTTAGACCGGAGAAAGTTGTATACGCACTTTTGAATTACTACGCAAGGCCGGGCGACGTAGTGGTGCTGGACGTCACAATGCCCCTCTATCTCGAAAAAATTGCAGAGGAAAGAGGCGTGAAGATAATCCGGCAGAGAGTCGGCCACAGTTTTCAAAAACCTACAGCTGTTAAACACAACGCCCTCTTCTGGGCGGAGTACAGCGGCCATATAGGCTTTAGAGAACATAACTATTTTGACGACGGTATTTACGCCGCTTTAAAACTCTTGTCAATACTTAGCGAAGTCGGAATTACTCTAGACGAGGTATTAAAAAACGCTCCTAAAGTATACGAAGAACGTATTGACATAAGGTTTCCAGATCCGAAAAAAGCCATGGGAGACATAAAGCGTAAGATCTCAGGAATGGAGTTTTATGAAATAGATGGAGTTGACATAAGGACAAAAGAGGGTAGAATGCTCATACGGCCTAGCAACACAGAGCCGTTGATTAGAGTTAAGATAGAGTCAGAGACAAAAGAGGGTTTTGAGAAACTAAAGGCGTTGCTTTCTCAACTAGTGTCGCTGTAAAGCATCTGCGGCTTCCCATAGATGAAATAGCCGGGCCTCTGTGCTAAGAACCCGCCCAGTATAATTGAGGCGTAGGTTAAACACACGCTCTCCGCACAGACATCATCTCCAAAAGCCAACTTGGGCAGTTTCAACTGTCTTAGCAACTCAGTCTCTTCGTGTGTTATCTTTACTTTCAACTCTTTTATCCTGTTGAGTTGCTTGATCTCTTTCAATACGTCATTTATACGGGCGTTATTACACGGACATATGACTAAGTCCTCTGCCTCTTCTATCTGTGGCCAAAAAGACGCCCAGTGCGGCACGTCTATTACATTGGGCTCTACGTAGCGCCCCGTCCCGTCAGTTCCCCTCTCAAGCCTATTACCCAGATTGTATAGCCAATTCGCCTCAATTGTGAGCATGACTAGGAATTTATCGAGCGCATCCTTTACATTCTCTGAGGCCTCCACGCCGTCTTTCGCGGCGATGTATTTTGCCAGCAATTTACCCTGTTCTATAATATGGCCCTCCCTAACAGCGCCGTAGAGATGCCCAGTGGCGTATACATTACTGCCGCCCACGGCCTTGCCCCTTTCATCTACTATTAACAACTCGCCGTAGTTACTACGCCTGGGAACAAGCGAGTTTAACTCAAAGCTGTAGTAAACTTTAAAGCCTAGCTTCATGGGTATGTAGGGATTTACAATTCTCACCGCTGAGACTATTAAATCGGCCTTAACTTTTTTGACTTCGTTTTCCTTCTTCCCAGTAACTACCTCAAAGACGAGTTCGCCTTTTTTAAACTCCCTTATTCTCACTGCTGTAATAACTGGGAAATCTACCCTAGTCTTGATCAGCTCGTAGTATTTACTATCCCTAAAATAGGCAGAGTTGTCCATTACAACCACATCGTTGCCGTGGTTGCGCAGAGTTAAAGCAGTGCGCAGTCCCCACTCCGTTGTGCCCCAGACAACTACATTGAGGCCAGAGGGGGGCTGGAGGAGGATCTCCTCCGCCGTCTTCTGAGGTGCGCTGTAACTTCCGGGAAAAGTAATAGGCACATCAACGCCTCCGGTGGCTAGTATTATATGTTTATAACGGACTCTATATCTAACTCTATTTTGGTATATATACATTCCATCGAAAAAACCCTCGGAAATATCAAGATCTTTGGCTTTATTTATAATTGATTCAATATCTACATTAGAATATCTTGGGGCTTCTCCCAACACGTGATGTCCTCCCAGAGCGCCCACATATACAATCTTGGAGTTGTAGCCGTATTTCTTTAGCTCAAGTGCGGCGACAATGCCGCCCAAGCCGGAGCCGACCACCAGAACGTCAGTATTTAGCTCGTCCTCTCTACTAGCCTCGAGCTTGCACTTAATAGGCGATAAACAGCTCACGGCCTTGCCACGAAAACCCTTTATAAATTGTGACGCCGTATTCAGCGCTTTGGACCTTCAGCACCTCTTCAGTCTCTTGACATCATCACGTATTTAACACGTAACGTGGCTTTTAAATATGCAGGACATATATGACGCAGTGAAGAGGTTTTTGTCCGGAGATAAATCAGCCGCCACGCTTTTAATTGACGCGGGGTTTTTAAATAGGGGTGAGCCGCTTACTAAGGGATACGTCTTATACAAGGCGTTGAAATACGGCCTTCACGTCTATAGTTTTATTAGAAATCTCAACTGGGATGAATTCGAGGAGTTCATACGATACGTCTTTTCCGAATTCGGTTTTAACGTGGCGGCGAATGTAAGACTTAAATGCAACGGCGGCGCCGAGTTTGACATAATTGCGTGGAATAAAGAAGTCGCCTTTGTAATCGAGGCCAAGAAGTGGAAAGGCGGCGGCGGGAAGTGGGCAGAGGTGGCGCGGAAGCACTTGGAAAAGACCGCGAAATGTTTAGATAAGCTACTGGCCTTTTCTCCCTCTGTGGTGCCCGTAGTAATTTCCTCTACGGAGACTAGTTTTATTTCCGGCGGAGTGCCTCTGGTGCCTGTCTGGAAAATAGGGAACTTTCTCTCCTCTTTTCACGATCTCAAGGATCACATTACTATACTTAAGTAGGCACTCGTCGCATACATAAACATAAAGGTCAAGTGACAGCTCGCTCTTAATTTTGGCTATGTTGTAAACTTCAAGGGGCTTTGTGCAAAAGAAACAGTAGATCACACCCCCCGTTCAGTCTTTTCTTCAGTGGTCGAAATATCCGCAATTACCCTGGCCCTTCTCGACGTGCTTAACAACCCCTCAGAGGCGGCGATTAACAAGGCCAGTGCATAAATCGAGAGCGAAGTGTATTTTGCAAAGTTACTCATCACTACTGCAATATCTTTTAAATTAACAATGTATATATAGGGTAGAGGCGTTGCGTATAGAACTGAGAGTGAAGCAATAGCCTTGGGAAGCCTCCCTATTTTTATTTTTAAAAAAACCTCTAAATATATAGTTAATATTAATAGAATCACTGATATAATTTCACCGATTATAGGTAATTGTATAAATTGATCTGAAAATCCGCCTATTGTAATCGCCGCGTTTTTGACATCAACTGGAGTAGTGGCGTAAATGGGCACGGCAATGGGCTCCACAAAAGCGATGAGAAATGCGAGGAGAGCCGCCACAAGGGACAATATCACGGGGCTCTTTTTATCCTAGTTTTTATACGTTTGGCGGCGGGAGGGCGTATCTGAGTTTGCCAACGATCCAGTCTTTTAACACTATGCGGGCGGCTTCTTCAATATTTATCCTTCCCCCCTTGAGCAGTCTGCGTTTTACCTTCCCAATTTCTACTAGAGCGTTGTCAATATCGCTTTCAATGCCGTAAGCCTCTTTCAACGCGTCAGGATTGTGCTTAACTACCCGTTTAAGCAAGGCGTATGCATAGGGCACGGGGTCATCAACAGTGCCGGGATCGACGAGTCCGCGAATTACGTCGAGAGCCAAATCTCCAGTAGACTTAGTTCTCACAATACCAGGCGTATCCAGCACAGTGAGCCAGCTCTTTGCCTTAACTAGTTGCTCTCCCCTTGTCCAGCCCGGCTTGGGGCTAGTGGGCGCCACGTGTCTCCCCTTCAAATAGTTAATGATAGTAGACTTCCCTACGTTAGGATAGCCTACTACTACTACAGTAGCTGGTATCCTCGGAGCCAGGGCCCTTATATGGGTAATTAACTTACGGGTGCCAAGTCTATACTTCGCGCTGATGTATACTACGTTCATGCCGCGGCTTTCTAGATAGCTCTTCCACTGCTCCGCGATTTCCCTCTCCACTAAATCCGCCTTATTCAACACCACTAAGAGCCTCTTGCCGAGTTCCTCAGCTATTTTTTCAACCTCTACGCTCCTAGTCGCCTCGGGGTCTCTGGCGTCAAGCACCTCTAGCACTATGTCTCCGTCCTCTACCACTCTCCTAACTAGCCGCCACGTCTCCTTCACGTCTATATAGGCAGTGAACATTTAAAAAAAGTAGTGGCGGGTGGGGCGTGTCGTTCAGACCCCCGCCGTCAAGGCTTGAGTTAATTAGGTTGAGGAGACAGTTGGCGTTATTCCAGCGCATGAAAAAGACGCTGGAAGATGCGAGGAACTCCACAGTCCAGAGGATAAGGGCACTGGTGTTAGATCTGGAGAAACTTCGGCGTGAAATAGCGGATGGCTTTGTGGAAGTTGCTGAGAACTTTAAGATCGCAGTTGCGAAGTCCGGCATTGACAAAATAGAAAGTATAGCAGAGCTGACTCCCAAGACGGTTAGAGTTGAACTGATAAACAGGGGGACTCACGTTGGGCTGGAGGTGAGTAATTACGTGACGTACCCAACATACAGCATTGCCTCAGAGGCCGCGGAGTTAGATATAGCGTTGGCAAAAATGCGCTCCCTCCTAGAGAAGCTAATAGAATTCGCAGAAAAAGAAACTCTCTTTTACACATTGCTAAACAGAGTGAGGGAGTATCAGAGGATGATTAACGCTATAGATTACGTCGTAATTCCACGCATTAAAGATAACATACAATACATCCGCTTGGCGTTAGAAGAGGCGGAGAGAGAGGAGTTCATAAGGAGGAAAATAATAGTGGCGCATCAATAGCGAGTAAAATAACTGAATGATCTTGCTGTTGTCCACGCGTGGTTGAGGGATTATTGCGATGTAGTTTCGTTACCTAGAGTCCTCCACTCCTCTGCGCCTGCCTCTCTAAGCGGCGCGCTTCCGGCCGCCCATGGATAAAAGTGGGGCGATGACAGTTAAGGTGAAGCGCGGAAGAGAAACATAACTAATACTTAAAAACACTCCCCTACGATGATTCTATGTCTGCAAAAGATCTCAACGTATTTATTAAAGAACTTATAGATAAAGAAATAGAAAAGGTCATGGACAGTGTAAAGGGAGAAGTGAGGGAGATAATATCTGTTATTGATAGAAAAATAGAGGAGTTGCGTCAATATTTAAAAACCTAAAAAATTAGGCGCTTATGAAATCCAAAGCGCTGCTTGCAATTGTGCTTGCCGCTACAATTGCATTTGCACAGACAACAGATGGGCAAAGGTACATTGGCGCTGGCCTAGCAGTTGGCCTCGCGGGTCTCGGCGCCGGTATAGGCGTGGGTATAGCAGGCGCCGCAGCTATGTCAGCACTAGTGGAGAAGCCGCAAGAAAGAGTGTGGTACTTGATCTTCCTGGCGCTTGCAGAGGCAATAGCTATATACGGGCTACTAGTCAGTATACTGTTAATATAGGTTATCTGGTCAGCGGCTCAAAAATTTTTCGCCTTTTTTCGGCGGGCACTCCCTCTGCTAAGAGAGAGGCAGCTCTAATTAGTGTTAATACCTCTGCCCTCATGTATTCAAGATGTGCGGCCAAGGCGCCTAGGGAGAATTCAGAAAACCTGGCCGTGTATATATCAGATAGGCGCTTGATATATGCGGGATATATATTATCCATTGCGACCGCTATGTTTTCAAGTGAAGGAGCCTCAGCCACCATGTCTAATAGAATCTTGCCCCACGGGGCGGCTTCTGCATTTTCTAAAAATCGCGTAGGGGGATCTCTCACTGCTGACTGGACAATGGGCGTTGGCTTGCCGATTATTAATTCGCCAAGTTCTTCAGTTAATCCCCAAATTCTAGCCCTCAGCGCTATGAGAGTATTAAAATACTCTTTTATATCTGCCGTGAACATTCGCAATGTTTTATCCTTTTCTGCCAGAGGCGATGTGGAAAAGTCCTCTACCCATTGTCTATCAAGAAATATACTCAATTTATCCTCACCATATTTAAAGGCCATGTCAAAAGCCTTATAGGCAGGGTGTCTCATCTGTCGAAGTCTCTCGCCAATTTCTTCCAAGTTTTTCGCACCTAGTAAGCCGGCTATTACATGTCTTCTTCTACTGAATTCAAGGGGCTCCCATAAAAGGAAGTCCTCTGGGCTTTTTCCTGCCTTTATAGCAATAGAGAGATTTCTGATGTTTTCATATTCGAAATATTTTATTGATTGTAGAATTACTAATTTTACTTCATTACTTGATCCTAAGAATATAGATTTTATTCTATCAATATATATCTTTATTAAGTTTTTTCGCAACTCAGAGAGATTTTCGCGAGTTAGCCTATCTAGAGTCACACTATAGGTGGTCGTCTTAAGGACGTTTAGAAATTCTTCTAGCGTATTGGCGTATATTACAGATAACAGCTTTTCGCGGGGTAATTCCCTAATCCTAAGCCCCCTTACTCTAGGGCCTAACGACGGCCTCTTAATTACAGAACTCATAAATTGAGGGCCTCCAAAGCCCTCTTAACAATATCAGCCTTCCTCTCCTGATATTTAGTAGTTATGGCTTTAATTTTCTCCTCAGTTTCCTTATTTATTCTCTCCGCCTCCCTCTTTGCCTCTTCTATCGCCTTTGCTTTGTACTCTGCAATAGCGCTTTTTACAATTTCCTCTATTTTTTTAGCTATCTCGTCCGAATGCCTCTTAGAAATAGAGTCTATATTAGAAATCACTTGTCTCTTTACGTCATCAATGCTTTTTACGACTCTGTCTACTTCCTCAAGCTTTTTTAAAATCTCGTCGAGTTTTAACATATAAAGATGCCTACACAAGGGCTTATATAAAGTTGATGACTCCAGGACTGGCCGAGAGCGTGATGAGACTTCTCGCTTCTGAAAGGCATCGTTTGTAGAGATTTCTATTAGAGGGTTTTTGCCGCGATTTCGCAGTTTTTCACGTCTCCATCACCTCTGGGTATCAGTGCCCCGGCACACTTCTTTATATGGCTAAGGCGAACAGCCGCTTGAATTTTGAGGTTACGCGTTGTGTCAAATAAGGGCCTCAGTTAGGCCTTTTGGCGAGACGGGGAGTGGATGGCGTGCCTATTAGTTACTCGCTATTGGCCAATGCCGAAGTTACGACTATTACGCCGACGGCGGAGTACGTCTACCGCCAGAGATTTCCCTAAACCAAGTGAAGGCCAGTGTGGCGCATAGAGGAGATTAGGACAGGCGACTGAATATAACGCCGCTTTTGAGTTGCCGGGAGAGGTTTCATTTGATTTCGGTAGCGCGGAATTTACATCATTCTCAGCCCGTCCCCATGTCACCTCATCGGTATATAGTTAGCAAGTGGTTTTTATACTTCATAGGTATAAGCTTTTATACTAGAGTTCGTATGTAGGTATATGATATTACAGATCGTGGAACAAGTTGCATTTGCAATACTTGTCCTCTTCGCGGTGATAGTTCTCGTCGTCATTCTCTCTTCGGCAATACGTATAATACCTGAATACCAAAGGGCTGTTAAGTTTAGACTTGGCCGCGTAGTTGGGGTGGTAGGACCTGGGCTGGTTTTCATAATCCCTATAATTGAGACAATAATGCGTTACGATTTGAGAATAGAGGTTGTAGACGTGCCCGCACAGCGTGCCTTAACAAAAGACAACGTTGAAGTAACTATAGATGCCGCTATATATCTTCGCGTTATAGATGCCTTAAAGACAGCGCTCACAGTGAGAAATCACGTGCCTGCCGTGGCGATTTACGCGGCGTCTACTCTTCGCGACGTCGTGGGCATGGTGGACTTGGACACGCTTCTCTCTCATAGAGATGAAATTGCGAAAAGAATAGCGTCTATTGTGGATGAACACGTCACCCCGTGGGGCGTAAAGGTCACAGCAGTGGCTATTAAAGACATCAAACTGCCGGAGGTGTTATTACGCGCCATGGCGAGCCAGGCAGAGGCAGAAAGAGTGAGGCGTGCAAAGATAACTCTCGCCTCAGCGGAATATGAAGCCAGTAAGATCTATTTAGAGGCCGCCGAGAGATACTCTCAAAACCCCACTGCCGTTCAGCTGAGAATGATAGACGCGTTGATTGAAATAGCGAGAGAGCACAACTTAATAATAGTCACGCCGCCAACAATGGAATACGTCGCTCTCCCAGTGGCAATAAGTAAAAAAGAACAGAAATGAGAATAGGCGTCCTCCTCTCTCTAGCTGTAGTCTTTTTACACGCCTATGTTGTGTCGTCAGTTTACGTAGTTGAAATAAACAACGTCATAGGGCCCTATACTCTTTCACAAGTGCAAAGGGCTATATCACTAGCAGAACAGAACAACGGAGCTGTTCTTTTGTTATTATCCACTCCAGGCGGTTTGGCAGACGTCACCCTTCAAATTATGAGAGAAATTGGCAACTCCCCCGTCCCCGTAATTGGGTATGTTTATCCCGACTACAGCTATGCGTGGTCTGCAGGCACTTACATACTCATGTCTACGCATATAGCTGCCATGGCCCCTCACACAGTTATTGGGTCTTGCCAGCCAATAGCCGGAGGCACTCCAATAAACGAATCTAAAACCCTTAACGCATTAATAGGATATCTCGAGACGGTATCTAAATCCTACGGCAGAAACGGCACTTTTGCGCGGCTGTGTATAACACAGAACTTAAACCTCGGCGCTGAGGAGGCTCTGAGGCAAAGAGTGATAGATGTAATAGCTATTGATATTAATGACTTATTAAAGAAAATAAACGGCACTTTAGTATTGCTGAGAAATCAAAAAACACAATTAATAATAACCAGTACATATATGAAACGGGTAGAGCCCACAATAACAGAAACCTTACAGATGTGGCTAAGCGATCCCGTGGTCTCTAGCATATTATCCCTTCTTGCATTTATCCTACTGCTAGCGGCGTTTTTAACAGGACACCCCGCGGCAGTGGTTGCCGCCATTATACTATTAGTAATATCTATGTTCTCCTTTCTGCCAACCGCTTGGCTCGGGCTAGCGCTAATTATCATGGGGGCCGTGTTAATTATGGCGGAGATCTTAATTGGAATGGCGGCTCACGGCGCTGTGGCCGGCGTCGGCGCTGTTTTGTTAATAATAGGATTTCTCTCCGCATATCCTGCTAATTTCTTCAGCGGCGAGTTAATACACATAAAAGACTGGTGGTTAATTCAATTAGGATTATATATAGACATAGCAATATTTTTAGGATTTCTCAGTTTCGTAATATATAAAATTATCATACTATATAAACAACGGCCACCCTCAGAGTTTTTAACAAGTCTCAAAGGCGTAGAAGGCGTTGCAATAGACGACATCGGTCCTGAGAGCCCAGGCTTCGTCAAAGTATTCGGAGAGTACTGGAGGGCCGTCTCCGACACCCCCGTTAGGAAGGGATGCAGGATACGCGTAGTAGAGACAATAGGAGATATGCTAAAAGTAGAGCCGCTACAGTGCTAGGCCAAGTTTACGTCGCTGTTCTGCTTTATTCATAGGCTTTATATTCAATGGGTGTTATTCAGCCATGTTTGTATACATGGTTGTTGTATATGGGGCTTTTGTACTAGTCATGGGCATTATAGGGAGCGAGCCGGAGCTCGTTGCGCTGGGACTGGCAATGATGTTTATAGGCAATTTGCACCGGCTTGGGAAAATAACTATAAAGACAAGGCGACGCGTAGTAGAGATAAAGTAATAAAATAAACACGCGCATTAACACGGTGATGTGCTAAGGGTCTTCTGACAGAGTGAAGAGTAGCCACGGCTGAGCCTTCCAAACGCCAATCGACATAAAATAATTGTAACTATTATATATTCGCAACCTTGTACTGACATGTATCTCCAGATCCTTGAACTTTCACTGCTCGCCGTCGCCGTAGGCGTGCTTGCGTTAATTATTTTATTCATTGCTAGAAGACAACAGCCGTTGCCACCTGACGTCGGAATTAGTTACACCCCCGGAGAGCAGGAGATAATTAAACAAATCGGGGAGCTGAGAGAAAGACTAGATAAAGTAATACCCCCCTATGGCAGAGTAGGCTACATACCGTCCTCAATTGAAGAGCTAAAGGATCTGCTTGGATTTACTTATGTAAAAGTTGGCGAAAAGGAGTTGGGGGAGCGGCCGCCTGATGTCGACACTTACGAGGGCCTTGACGTAGAATTATTACAAGCAAGTCGTAATGGAATATACATCTACGTAATAAGGAGAGGCGGGAAAAAACTAGTGGCAGCCGGGACCCAGTATTTAGACTACCTTACTATACGTTTTCTAAGCGAGTTTCTCGACTACCTATAATCTGTAAGGTAGGGCGTGGGAGGGCGCTGTGGGGCTGTCTAAGCAAGTCAGAAACACTGCCTGGCCAATTGCAGAACGGCCCCCTAAGTGGCGTACAAACCCGCGTTATCTTTGACATCTAGCAAATTCAGAAACTAGATCGCGTTCATATACCTCGCCGCCTGGCGACTTTTCGCGAAATATCTGCGCCTCGTAGATATACAGTTTCGTCTTTTTATCAAGCCAGCAGTCGCCGGGTAGCCAAGCCTTAATACACGTGTGCATTAAAAACTCCTCGGGACTCCAGCACTCCTCCACCGGGACTTGTGGGAGCAGAAGGCCCGAGTAGGGGCCTCTCTTCACTACCAAACCGTGGCGCCCCACTTCTATAATCTCTGGGTATTTCCGGGGATCTACCTCCAGAAGATTCAACGGGCTTAAGATACTTACTTCGAATATTACAGACGCCAGCTCCTCCCTCCGTAACGCCGGGAATCTCGGGTCTTGACAACAAGCTCCTATCGCGCTGAATACTGTGGCGTAAAGAGTGTTTCTATATCCCTCGGGATAGCCTATACACCCCCTTAGTTCATATTTATCTCCATGTATGCTCTCTATTGTCGTAAACACTCCGTAGTTATCGCTTAGTAATTTGGGAAAAACGCTCTCTGGCACTTCAATCCTGCCAGTGGTTAAATATTTCTCTACCACGGCCCTTGCCAGTCTGACTAAAAAGGTCCCTTCTTCTAGGGAATATGGGCGGAACATGTTATTAATCGCGTGTGTTTTTAAATGTCTGTTGTCATGCTATTATGCCGGTATGCGCCGTTTGCGGGAAAGATGTTAATTTCAAGAATATAGCATATATATATGAGAATATATTTGTATGTAAAGATTGCTTTCCCCAGTATTATATTAAAAATCTGTGTAAAGTTGTAGAGAAAAGACTCAAAGGGGAGAATCCCATTGCGTGTAATTTCTGCGCCTTCAAAAGACAATGTGACTCATATGTCTCAAGGACTCTCAAGGCTCTTTCCTAGCGCCTCTCAAAACGGCTATGAAGAAACCGGGGGTGTTATGTACATGCGGCAAAAATCTACGACATTCTCTACACCCCCAGCCAGGGGCGCCTATCTCAATACCTGCGTCTACGATCTCAGCCCCTGCCTTCTCGATTACCCCCTCATTTTCAATGTAAGTTAGGGTACAAGTCGAGTATATAACATAAGGCGCAATTTTAAGCGCAGTTTTTAAAAACTGTATTTGATACCTAGCCAGCGTTTTTGCCGCCTCAAAAGTAACTTTATGATATATCTTCGGCCTCACGCCTATATCAGTACACGGGGGGTCTACCAAGGCGACGCCGGCTTTGATTTTTGGGAAGTCTCTGTCTAAATACCGGCTGTCGTGTAATAGAATATCAATAAAAACATCAAGTCCCAGCCTGGCGGCTTCGCTCCGCAATTTCTCTATTTTTTGCGCGGATCTATCTACAGCTATGACCCTAATTCCCATTTGGGCTAAATGAGTCGTCTTGCCGCCTGGCGCCGAGTTTAAATCAACGGCATCTGTTTGTGTAATCCTCCGCGCTATATGGCCCACTAAAATCGCCGGAAGGCTTTGGCTGTAGAATAACCCCTCGGCGTATTCGGGGAGATTTCGCAACTTAGGCGTCCGGTATAGGGACTTTTCCACTTTGATATACAAGCCCCTCCTGGCCTTTAACGCCTCATCGCTGTCCATAACCGCTACGCCTAAGGCCACCACGCGCCCGTTGTCCGACACTATATTGACTTCGTCGCCTATATTGACGCGGTCTGTTTTAATTACCGCCGGGGCGTATAAATCGGCGCCAAGCATGACGCTCTCGGCGGCTTTTTTGTCGACCACCACCACTTTTTTAGCAGTTGGGATTTTGAAAGGGCCTTCCACCGGAACCCACAGCGCATCGTCTATATATTCATCTCTATATACTGCTAGCCCGCGGGAGTTTAACCTCTTCACCAATTCCCGCGGGCTTATTTTCAACGTATTCACTCTTATATAATAACGCGGTGGAGGCGTGGTAATAGAGCGGAAAAGCGAATCTATTTCCGCGTCGCTTAAAAATTCCAGGAAGTGTTTATACAATAAATCATCAATTTCAATTCCATATAGGTTCATTACTGCGAGATAATTTTTAGAATAAGCTCCTTAGCCCTCTCTGGATCTCTACGGACTAATTGCCACAGCTCATCGCCGTCTTTTATCATATAGCGGTATGTTTTATTTCTATTCGTGCTGGCCGCTACTCGGATAAACTGATATTTAGATAATTTTTGTAAAAACCGTGCAGCCTTTAAAATCGCGCTATGATCGTGACCTAGGCCGGCGATTTTTACTAGCGAAGTGGCCTTAATGCTCACGACTTTACCCTTGGCATTTAGTAAGAGTACGACTAAAGCTTCGACAAGTTTTTTTTCTAAAATCTCCAGCCGCATCTTCTCATGCCGATATAATAGTTTTTTAAATTTTCCACCTTTGTCTAGAACACTTTTAGCCACTTGTATATATAAGCATATTCGACGTTAAGTCACGTCTACTGTCTACAATCTTTTCAGCAATTTCCGTAGGTTTATGCCCAGCGGTTGTGTCGCAATGCCCCTCTCTGTTATAATCCCAGTGATATATTTAGGCGGCGTGACGTCGAAAACCGGGTTGTAAACGGCCACCTCTCTTAATGTGACATACACTTTACCTTGGCTAGTCCTCACTGTGCGCACCTCGTCTGGATCCCTCTCTTCAATTTTTACATCCTCGACTTTACTCCTTGTGTCTATAGTGCTGGTGGGCGCCAACACGTAAAATGGAATGCCGAATTCGTGTGCCAATACGGCCTCGTTTAACGTCCCTATCTTGTTAAAAACGTGACCATCGAGTAGAATACGATCAGCCCCTACCATTACTATATTTACCATACGCTTATACATCACTAGGCCTACTGCAGTGTCGGCTATTAACGTAGTAGGTATTCCATTCTCTACTAGTTCGTACACAGTGAGCCTCGCGCCTTGTTGCCAAGGCCTGGTCTCCGGCGCGATTACCGAGACGCGTTTCCCAAGCATTGACGCTATGTATATTGGAGCAGTCGCGGTGCCCAACCCCGTCCCCGTCGCTAGACCGCCGGCGTTACAAATAGTCAACACAGTACTACCATCCTCTAATATCTCAGCGCCGTAAAGGCCCATTCTGATCTCGGCCTCTAACTCCTCTTCAAATATCCTCTTAGCCTCCGCCTCTAAGCCTTCTTTCACCTCTCTGACCGAAGAGGTCATTGAAGCTAATTCTAAGGCTTTGTTATACATTCTGTCAAGCGCCCAGAAGAGATTCACTGCGGTCGGCCTAGTTTTAGAGAGGACTTCCCTAGCCTTTGCTAACGTTTTCAAGGCCTCCTCTACAGACGCTGGCCTATTCTCCACTAATGCCAAGACCATGCCAAATGCCGCTGTTATACCAATAGCAGGCGCGCCTCTGACCACCATATCGCGTATGGCGTTAGCCACTTCTACAACTGTTCTTGCCTCAACATATTTTGTCTCAAAGGGCAGTAACCTCTGGTCAAGGAGCACCAACTTGTCGCCACTCCACTCTATTGGCCTTATCTTAGGCTTGAATTTCTGTTTAATTTCCTCTACTAGGGAATCCATAGGCGTTGTTAAAGATAACTAAATATTTGTTGCTTTTGCGCACAATAAAGGCAGTAAATTACGGAGCTGTATTGCTAATAGTATAATCTCCAGGTTTTTAGCCTCTTTGGGGAGCCTTTCGAATAAAGCCTCGCAATTGATTTTTTGGCAAATACACTGCATGTCTTTACATTCTCTTATTGCCTCTATTTCGTTCTCGCTTAAGTTTGTATATACGGAGACTACTGCCGTGACGAATCTAGCCAGTGCGTTTGTAAACGCTACATATAGATCGTCGATGGACAGGAAAAAGTAATCAGGCAGTAGAATTACCTCTACTCCGAGCTCTCTAGCCAGCTGTCTAGCCCCCTCGTCCGCATAGCCTCTTGCTATTACCATAGGCCTCGCGCCTAAGATTTTGGCATTGGTATATGCCTGTCTAATGCCGCTTATATCAACTCTTCCCGCCTTCACCTCTATGGCGTATGTTTCCCCCTTTTCGTCGACAGCTACTATGTCTACTTCGCCTACTTCTACGCCTTCTCTGTAGACTTTGAAACGCGTGGCCTTTGGGATTAGGCCAATCGCGGGAAGCAGATCAAGAACAAACCGCTCAAAACGGGCCCCCACGTTTAAAAAATTGACTTTAATATGTACCGGTCTCTGTTTTTCCTAACTGTCGTAGCTTTACTAGCCGCTTGTCACTGCCCCTCTCATTGGCCTTATTTTAGGCTGAGTTATTCGTAATAATAGACCGCGATCCTCTCTCCCTCCACTTGTCTACAGCGTCTTTTAGGGCCTTGAAGCGGCGTAGAGCGTCTAGGTCGCTGGCGAAGAGTCGTACCCTGCCCTTCTCCACCCCCTTCCCAGTCAGTGTCTTTAACACGGCGGCTTCCACCTCGTCTTTGACCGTGACTATTGCCGTTTCGTAGTAGTAAGTTCGCATCTTATTCCTGCGCCATTCCATCTGGAGCTGTCTCTTCTCTCTCCCTGCTTCGTATTCCACAATAATGCGCAGACGGCAGTCATCCCCAGCGCACTGGCCCACTGGCTTTCGGCCTTTTACGAATTCGTACCTCAGGTCCACAACGCGGGCTACCACGTTACCCTTATCGTCGCGCACTGGTAGCGGTAGGTCAACAGTACCCTCTTCCCTCGCCGGCGTCAGAACCTCTATCAACTTGTTGACAGCGTTTTGGCCGTATCTGCGCCTCAACACGTCCTCCAACTCCCTTATAAAGCGTTCTGCCTCCAAGTCGCCGCTCAGCGCCATGTGCTGAATTTCCCTAAGGCCGTCGTAAGTGATGTTGATTTCGTATTGTTTGTCGCTCCTCATGGTAAAGTGCTTGCCCTCCTCCAGCCCTGCCGCCTTTAGGGCGTTTATAACGGCGTCCTTATGCTCATCTTTGACGCGAAGTGTGCGCCTTATGTTGTCAACAGCAAAGTGCTCGCCTTTCTTCAGCCCGCTATGTGTAAGGGCCTCCACCGCTTTGGCGTAGGCCTCTTTCATAATACGGATTTCGTAACCCTTGACGTACTCTTTTACCGTGAAGTGTCCTCCCTCCCTCAGTCCCCTGGCCTTAAGGACATCTACAGCGGCGTTTTTAGAATCTTCACTGCGCGGATGATAATTTACCACTATTGCGCTGTATTTGTTTATTACTCTGTAACTAATTGAGAACCGCACCCCGGCGAATTTAACTGTGTTGGGGCCGGCTGTTATGTCCCTAACCAGTTTTTCATAACTATCCTCGCCGATAAGCCCCTTGCCGTATAGCTCGTCCACAAAGCTTTTCACTGCTTTAAGCCACCCGTCGTGGCGAATGGCGATTATGCCGTCTGTGGCGAGCCTAACCGCCCATCCTTTGCTCATCTGCCTGATCTCCGCCTCGCCGCCGAGAGACCTTATGATAGAGGCGAGGCGTTCGGCTTTGTCGCGAGAGCCGTCGAATTTGGCATACAGCGAGCCGCCAGTCCAGTACACGGTTATGTGTGCTACCTCCTCACCGTTCAACTTGAAGCGGATAACGGTCTTCGGATAGCCTCCGCTCGTGTCTAACGACCCCCTCTCCACTGTGACGTGTTTGTAAACATAATCCTCGGTCATTGTGACAACTTCCTCTAGCTTTTTAAAAAATCCTTCGTTCCTCACGTCGTATGCCCAGTTGATGCCGAATTTCTTTTTAACCACCTTGCCACTGACGGCCTTAAATACATCGGCAAATTTTGCCAGAGCATCCTTCAGCTCGTACAGCGCGGGTAGCGCTGGGACAAGCGCCTTCAGTACTTCGTTCAGCTCATCGCCTCTGAAGGCTATGCGGTGCGCGCCACTGCCCCTATACACTGAGCTCGGCTTGAAGCCGAGTTCCCTCAGAGTCCAGAGCCAAAAGACGGTGAAGTGGTCGCGGGTCATAATCGGGCTTTCCTCTTTCTCGGGACTGCCAATTGCAAGCTGAATGTCGTTCCTCAACACACTCCCGTCGTACAACACGGCGAAAATCACTGCCAATGTTGCCTCTTCTCTCTGCAGTTTGCCCCTTCTGTACGCCTCCACGGCGTACGACAACGGCAAGAGGACGCGGAGGTATTTGCCGAGGCTGTTAAGCGTATTGACGTCTCCGCTCTTCTCGGCATTTTCCCACAGCGAAAACAGTTCATTAACGCGCTTCCAGAACTCACCAGCGGCGGTTTCCAAATCGGCTTTTAATTCATC
>FWWM01000904.1_pt1 | contig 53791 bp, 48 predicted proteins | sample 2228351 | NCBI WGS metagenome assembly FWWM01 (sample SAMEA103939774, study PRJEB20133) | metagenome | reverse complement strand
AATTTATGCCTGCATTCCAGATAATTATTCGTACCAAGTATGGAGATAAGTGCTTTTTTCATTTCCTTCATTGACAGACTGAAGTCTGTCCTATATAGATTTAAAATTCAATGTAAATGGCATACCAAATTGGATAGCGAAGTTATTAGAACCTGAAATTTCACCTTCTTTTGTTAACCTGCCATAAAATGCATTAGGATTTGTTGTCTTGAAACAACTACCCGCCGTTAAAAATACAATCGGATTTTTAAACGGATTTTCTGATGTTGATAGATCTTCACCGAGTTTTCCGTACTTAGTATTATAATCATAAGCAAGCGGTAAAACTTTATCATCAATTGAAGGGAGATAATTGCCTAAAACAACAAAGGTATCACTTTCATCTGGTTCTTTAATTTCGTTAAATTCTTCAAAACTCAAAACTTCAAACTGCCCATATCCCGATGACTTTTTCTTACCATAACCGAGAGAAAAAGTATCCTTTAAAATTTGTTCACAATAAAACTCAGTGAATTTTTCCTCATCAATCACTTTTAATAAAACGACAAAAGACACATCATCTCTCGTATATTGGGGTTTATATGAAAATAATCTTCCTTGCATTGAACCGAATGACTTTCGATCAATCTGAACGCTAACCCTTAAACTATCCTCTAACATTTTTTTCTTCTTTTTGTTTTTTCTGTCCGTGTCTGATGTCTCTGTCAAATCAAAGATTTGAACTTTACCATTTGACAAAAAGAAATTCATTTCATCAAGAGTAAGGTAATTTCTCTCTTTACTTGATTTACGATCAACAAAATTCAGAACTTTTTCATATTTGTTTTGTTTTATTTCCGGTTTTTCAAAGATAAGCGGTCGAGGAATACGAATTTTATCTTTAACTTTTAAAAATCCATCACTTAATGTAAATATTGGTTTTCCGCTCTTATAAAATGAAATAAATTCTGATAACTTACTCTCTCCCAAATGTTCTTTCAATCTCCAACAGAAGTGACCGTAGATTGTATCGGACTGAAGTTCTGTAAGTAAACCGGATTTTAGCTTTAGTGTTAATGCGTAGGTTTTCATAATTCTTCAATCTCCAATTTGCACCAACCAAGATGTTTTAATGAATTATTTATGGAAACAGAAAATGTAGTGTGAGCTTCCTCGTCTTTTCCTCTTCTTCTTGGATTGGGGCTTTTACTTTTAAATTTAGGGATAATATTTTCAAAAACTTTAAACCAACTTCCTCCGCCGTAGCCAATATTTATCAGATATTCTTCATTTTTTAAACTAATAGATTCGATTTCAATAAGTGCTTTTTCAAAATGGTCTGCTCCCTTTAATTGATCTTTTCTAGACTTATATTTAACAATTTTTTCTAAAGCAAGTTTTATTTGTGTTGATGAATAATCCGATAATTTCTCTCTCAATTCATTGATTGACAAGTTTCCGTTCTTTTGTAACTTCATTTCAAATTTTGAATTAGGGGCTAGACAAATTAAATTATTAGCTGGAGGACGGTTTTCAGTTCGATATACCATAAAATTATCATAACTTAAAAAATCGCTATCATAGAATACTATCTTGTCTTTGATATTGGCATTCGGACCAGCTTGTATCCCGGAAGTCTCTAAACCCATAACAGTAAGTAAAGCACCTTTGACAGAACTAGCGGGCACATAAAATTTCCCATTTGAATTAATAAACTCAATAACTTGTCTTCTCCCAATGGCACGCTGGTTATCCAGATGAGATCTAAATGAAGGATGAATCCTAACGGAATAAGATGTAGCATCATCAATAATATTAAGTTGATATTTACGAACCCAGTTTTCAATGGCTTTAGTAGTTATCTCTTGAGTAAAATCAATGTTTTCCTTATTAGCAAGAAGTTTAGAAAATTTATTGTGATCAATCCGATATAACTCATCTTTGAAAACTGTATAATGAAAATTCTGATCTAATGTTTCTCCATTTGAAATATGCAAAGGAGTTATTGTTGTAAATTTTAACTTGTACATAATAATTCACCCTTATTTAAGAGTAACTTTTACAGCACCATATCCTCTGCTGCCGGAACCACCAAGGTAATCGTTGTTTAATAAATTTATACCTTGCTCTAAAACCTTAATTATCTCTTCCATTTCACCATCTTCATATCTGATTAATACTTCTCCTACAAACTTAACAGAAGGAGGTACCCGTTCAATTGTTCTTAAACCACCATCTTTGGCGGTGCCTTTTCTTCGATCTATAACTATTTCAGTTTTAAATTCTGTATTAATATCACCGTCCTTAAACTTCTTTTCATCATCCTCAGATAACTTCAAATCCCGAAATATTATTCTGGTTGGCTTTTGTATATAATTTTTATCATCCTTCTTTGTTTTAAGATATTCACTGGTTGGACCAAAGTAAGAGTTTATCAAATCATTTGTTTCAGTATAACCACCTTCCGTCTCGAGCAGACATCTAATTTTGCCTTTTAATGAGCTCCCTGGAATATAAGGTAATGAAGAAATAGGATCTTTTATTACAGATGAATCAACACCACCAATTTGAACGGCATCATTGCCTGCACCAATATGTAAACCGGTTAAAATTTCAACCTCTATAGTTTTTTTTGTTTTTTTCATTTTAATAACTCCCTTTTTAATTCTTTGGATAATAAGCGACTAAGGCTTCAAAATGTAACTTAAATGCTTTTAAGTATTTTTGAAATGCCTCACCATTTTGCGCAACAATTAAATTTATTCTATTTGAAAGAAATTCTTTGAAGCGATTTGTATGAAGTCGTTTTGCCGAATACTCCGCATTGGCCTTGAGCATAATTAACTGTATCTTTTTTTCCTTTTCATCAACTTTTGTGTTATAAATCTTTAAAAAAGTATCATAAAACTTTCTCAACTGATTAATATTCAGCTTTTCATTTCTATAATTTTGTGTCTTAATATACTCTCTAATATTTTCTATAATTTCTTTAATGTTACCATTACCACTATCCGAAATTAGTTCTGGTAATAAATTACCTTTTGAATCAAAGAAGGTTTTTATTTCAAGTGCCGACATAGTTAAATCTCCTCTATTTATTTTCTTAAATTGTAAATTACCTGACAAACAAGAGGATGAAGAATTTTTTCAAGTTTCTGAGCATCCTCATTATCTTTCTTGTATATAGTAAGCACATCAGAGAAAAATTTCTTGAGTTCTGCATCTTTATCTTTTAATAGTCTGTTAACTGTATGATTTAATCTCGCATACGCAATCAAATATGATGCATCATCAGTATCTTCGTATTTTTTCAGCATTTCAGATAGTTCAAGCAGCCGTCTAATTAATCCTTTACTCAAGCCTGATTTTTCATCTTGTGCTTTTGATGTAAGCCTATTTATTTGTTCTAAGAGATAATCTAGATTTTCATTCTTAACGAAAGAATCAAACAGATAAATACCGGCTTTATCATTCTTTTGAGAAAAAGCTTCAAGATTATATTGTTTTAGGAGCTTGTACTGAGAATCTTTTGTACTCTTTTTACCATCTTTTTGATTATTATCAGCAAATTCTGCAACTAATCTTATTGGCGTATGATCCTTGAAATGAGTTATTGAATATGAAATATGTACCTCATCATTATCACATACGAACTCAGTAAATTTTTTATTTAATTCATTAACCAATTTTATTGCTGAACTCTGAGGAGTTACTAGCATTAAATCATCGCCACCTGCAAAAATTGTATAAACTCTATTTTCATTTTTTAACTTCTTTAATTCATCAATTGTAATTGTTGTTTTTTTTTCTTTAGTAATTTTCTCTATTTCTTTCTGATTTTCACTTTCCCAATTTTTTAAAAATCCATTTAAGAAAAAGCTAAAGAAGTATTTTAAATGATTACTTAATGTGGTTGTTCTTGAAATTGCCGTTAAATCTTTTTCTTCATCTTCACTTTTGATTTCGATTTCATCCCGACTAAGCCCGTAAGCCATTATGAGTCCAAGGTTATCAATATCACCTTTAATCAGCGAAAGGAATTTTGCACCATCATTTTCTTCGGCCATATCTTCAAAGGGCATTACATCTTTATTTACTTTAGAGCAGTAATTTGCAACTTCAACGTAGTGAGTATTTCTAAATACATCTTTATTATAATTTTCTTTTTTCAGTAGAACTTCGAGAGTAGGATTAAGTAATAACTTGTGTCTATTTTTATTGCTTTCGTTTTCTTTATAGTCTCTAATTTTTATTATGTTCTCTGGGTCAATTGATAGTTCGTCTTCGTTCAAAATTGCAATTACATTATTACCGATAATTTTTTTTTCAATAGTGTATTCAATTGCTACTTGCCTATCAACAGTTAAAAATTCCAGTCCTTCGTCGGATGGAATTTTAATTTCATCTCTTCTATCTTTTCTAATGGGTTTATCAGTAACTCTACATTTAATTGAATCTGTTCCAGTGCCATCATCCTCAATAAATTTCTCTTCCCAAACATAATTTTTATAATTCAATTTTTCCTGAATAAAAAGCCTTTCACTGAAGAGATTGTATCTGTTTTCAATTAATTTATGAGATGCGTGTTCAACTAGTTGCCCAAAGGTTAGAGGATGATTCTTGTCCATTAAATCAGGAAATGAAAAAGAATAATATGCACAATTAAAACTTAACTCCATCCTGAAATTATCAAAGAGATATTCGTTAATTTTTACTTTCAATTCTTCAAATCTTCTTTTTGATGATTTTGTACCTGGTGCAATGATATAGAACTTACCACCGGCAAGCATAATCAGATTATTTTCAGTTAATCCCAATTCCTTAATAAATTTTGTAGCGATATTTCTTGTTAAAACCTGAACAAAGATTGAACGCCCTCTTAATATTTTTGCCGGTTTTCTATTCACTACATCAAAAATATATTTTTGAATTCCTGGAATATCACCAATTATTAAACTTAGGTTATTATTATCACTGTTTTCTTTTTGAGATAAATAAATGGCGTGTGCAAATCCGGCTACATCTTTAAGATGGTTAAATAATGAAATATCTGTTTCGGAGCTGCCGGTAAAGTCCGGAACGCACCACATATATTTTTCAAAAATTATCAGCAATAGATTAATAAGACTTTCGAAATCATCTTCTTTTTGATAAATATCCAACACATATTCTAAATCCTCGAGGAAATTATTCCAATCGCTTTCTTGATAGGCAAATTCTTTAACTTCATCTTCGCTTTTTCCAGTTGGTATGATTACATCGTGTTCACTTTTATTTAATACTTTATGCTTATAATATCTCGGAGAAATAGGAGCATCACTTAGTAGCTTGATTTTGCTAAATAGAGAAGCAAGATGCCTGTGTTTCCATTGATCCTGATATGCTTCAACTTCTTCTTTTTCTACTCTTTCGCTTGCGGATAAATGATCAGCAATTTGAACTATTTTCGTTAACCCTTGAGCATTTTTATTATGATGTTCACTGATTGTATTAAGTAAAATTTGAAGATTTTCTGCTCCAACAATCCTAATGAATCTGTCTATAAATCTTCCAGATTCAATCAATTCTTTCCCAAGAGTTTGATGGTATTTTCTACCGGGGTTACCGGTGCATCTCTGTTCAAACTTCCCGATATCGTGGAAAAGTGCTCCGAGTATTAATGTTTTTTCTTCTGCTGTCATAGTGAATACTTATTTATTTATTGAATGATTTTTTTCAAAGTTGTTAATTTCTATAAATGACCCACTGTAATCTTTTCCGTTTATTCTGACAGACTGAAGTCTGTCCTACGCAAATCTGATTTGACAGACTGAAATCTGTCCGACATAAATCTGTTTTGACAGACTAAAGTCTGTCCTACGATTCAAACTTATTTATTAGTATATGCTATTTCAAACTTCGCAATGTTTCCGAAATGTTTCTTTTCCTTTTTACCAATGACTCTAAGTGACTAATGACTATTTATTACTTCCGCCATACCGAATCCCATTGAGTTTTTTTCTCCGAAACCACATTCATATCCAACTTTAATCAGTTCCGGATTCCCCTCAATCTTAAATGGTGCCTGAATGCCTATTACATCAACAGGAAATCTTCCATATTCATTTATCGTGATTTTCTTTGTAACTCTTGGATGTCTTTCAAGATATTCTTTATCAAAAATGAGCTTTACTATATTGTTATTTTTATTTCTTTGCTTTCCGTTAGAGTTGTGGATCAGTTCGTATTTGTTCGTAAGATTATTGGTGAGTAATCGGTTTATATCTTCTTCATCTTCCGGTCGAAGGTAATATGGTGAGAGCTTACCTTTAAATTCTTTTACTGTAGATAAAACCATTGGGCTGCTCAATGTGAATTTCATCTCATTTGTGAAAGTTGGCTCAGGTATCAATTCCATATTTTTTATCAATAGTTTGTGCTCATCACCGCCAAAAGAGAGGTAGAAAAATGTTCTTTCAAATGAGCCAATTACAAAGTTCTTTATGAATTCGTCAATTTTAGGCGAGGTGACCGTTAAATAAATTTTAGGACTTTCCAGATTTATTTCGTGTGAGTTTGTTTTGTAGTTTTCAAATTTTATCGCAAATGAAAATAGTTTGAATGGTTTACCATTTAATTTATAACCAATATTATGCAGGAAATCTGAGAACTCATGCGAGCCGAACTTTAATAATAAATATATTGCAGATGAGAATTGATAATGATAGTTGAAAGGAAAACTCTTCAAATTACTGGCGTGAAGTTCAATTTTTAATCTCATAAAGCCCCCGGTAAAAATGAAATAAAAAATTTAGCATCCAGTCTCTAAATTTTTCTAGCTAAAAATAGTTCCCGCAAAATCCAATGTCAATAACAGATAAAAAATTTCTTTCATCATCCTTTGATTATGAGACGAATAATATTATTAAACAGAAGTGTGTTTTCACAGCAATTCTTGTTTTCTTAACTTTATAATTATCTGAATTTTTATGTGAAGTTAAGAATTTTAACTAATTTTTTATCAACATACCTTCAACGGCTTTAAAGCGGCTTTGTATCGGATTTAAAGCGGAAATTAGTCGCTTCGAGAAAAATTTTTTTCTGCCCAATGGCAAAATCAATCTGCTTAGGAGTATTAATGATTAGAGCAAGCGCTTTGAGAAAATCATTACACAGTGAACCACAGAGGGTTAGATACTATTGTTAAAAATTTTTTCTATAATTTTCGTTTAACAATTTGCGGAGTTTTTATGTTAAAAAGATTTTTCATTCTTTCTTTAGTTTTCTCTCTTATCGCTTTTCCTCAGGTTAAGGACAAAGCAGTCTTTATCGAACCCAAACCTGGTTTTTATCAGGAGATGATGAAAGAGATTAATGAATTTAATGCAAAGGATACGAAGGAAAGAAAGTCTTTTAAACTCGATTTCAGTTCGTATCGGAATCTTCCTAAATCACTTGATGAGTTTAAATATTATTGGTTTAATGAACCGATTTCACAGGGTCAAACCGGCACCTGCTGGTCTTTTTCAACAACTTCATTTTACGAATCGGAAGTTTACCGGTTACACAAAAAGAAAGTTAAATTATCCGAAATGTTTACAGCGTATTGGGAGTATGTTGAAAAAGCAAAAAGATTTATTCGTGAAAGAGGTGATTCTTTTTTCGGTGAAGGAAGTGAAGCAAATGCCGTAACAAGAATTTATAAAACTTATGGGATTGTTCCGGCTGCGGCTTACAGTGGAATGCTTCCAGATCAGAGACATCACGATCATTCAAAGATGTTTTCGGAAATGGAAAATTATCTGAAAAGTTGCAAGCAGAATAATATTTGGAATGAAGATGAAGTTGTTGCAAATATTAAAGCAATAATGAATCATTATATGGGCGAACCACCTACATCTTTTACTTATGAAGGCGGGACTTATACTCCACAATCATTTCTGAAAGATTATCTGAAGTTAAATATGGATGATTATGTTGATGTACTTTCTTATATGCAGCAACCATACTGGCAGCAGGTTGAGTACGAAGTTCCGGATAATTGGTGGCATAATAAAGATTATTACAATGTTCCACTTGATGAATTTATGAATGCAATTAAATCAGCAATTAAAAACGGTTACACTCTTGCAATTGGTGGAGATGTTTCTGAACCAGGTTATGATTCATGGACGAAATGTGCAGTTGTTCCAACATTTGATATTCCTTCCGAATATATTGATGAGTATTCGAGACAATTTCGTTTCTCAAATGAAACTACAACAGACGATCACGGAATTCATCTCGTTGGATATAAAGAACAGGATGGAAAAATGTGGTTTTTAATTAAAGATTCCGGTGCAGGAGCAAGAAATGTTGACCCGAAAGGATTTTATTTTTATCACGAAGATTATGTGAAGCTGAAGATAATGGATTTTCTTGCTCACAAAGATGCAGTGAAAGATTTATTAAGTAAATTCAAGCAATGATCTCAATGAGAGACCACTGAGAAATTTAATAATGTTAGTTCTAAGTAGTGTAGTGACTTAGAAATCTTATGAAGATAAATGATTTCACACCCGATAAATCGGGATTGAAATGACAAATATTTTTTCTCAGAAGTTTCTTAAAGATAATTTGTGCTAATTAGTGTAATTAGTGGCAAATTTATTTTCTTTCAGTATCAGATGTGCCTTTTGTGCGGTTTCGGCGGAGTCAAAATACAATCTGAAATTGCCTCCGCTTCCCTCTCTTATTTTCAGTAGCTCAATGTCTTTGATATTCAGATTATGGCTTGCAAGAATTGATGTAAGTCTGTTCAATGTTCCGGCTTTATCTTCCAGAAAAACCGTAATATCAAACAGAGGTTGTATAAAACCTTTGTTGTTTAACGGAATTTCATTCCTGCTTTTGTTAGCAGATTCAAATTGATTTTGTAAATACTTTAAATCTTCTTTCTGAAGCGCATCCTTAAGCTCATTTATCTTCCTCATAAAATCATTAAGTGAATTAATAATGTTTGTTTTATTGGCAATCAGAATTTCTTTCCACAAACTGAAATCTGATGAAGCAATACGGGTCATGTCACGAAAACCACTTCCTGCAAAATTTATGAAGTTAAAACCATTTTCACTTTTTGTAACTGAATTAACCAAAGCAACTGAAATCAATTGTGGTAAATGAGAAACATCAGCGGTAATCCGATCGTGAAGTTCTGCATCAATGAAAATAAATCTTAAGCCGGTACACTTAAGAAACCCGAGAACACTTTCGGTGGTATGATTTTTATCTTCATCACAAATAAAACAAATTGCATTTTCAAAGAGTAAATGGTCAGAATTTTCCAATCCACCTTTTTCTTTTCCCGCCATAGGATGTAATCCGACATACTTACCTTTACTCATAATTTTTTTACTCAAGGAAGTAAATGCATACTTGACACTGCAAACATCAATGAGCGTTTGATGTACTCCGAGTTGTGGATATAATTCATTAAACAAATTAATTGATGAATAAATTGGTAAGGCAAGAATAATCAAATCACACTGGAGTAAATCATCTGAGCTGTACAAAGGTTGGTCAATAATTTTTTGTTTCACAGCTTTTTCAATTACCTCAGAAAAATCAAAACCAGAAATTACAACACCATTATTTTCAGCTTTAATTGCTTTTGCTAATGAGCCACCGATTAATCCAAGTCCGGCTATTCCAACAGATTTTATCTTCACTTTGAAATTTCCTTCATCAGAATTCTGAACTGTTCAAAATAAAGTGATTGCATTCCATCGCTCAAAGCTTTTTCAGGTTCAGGATGAATTTCAACCATAATTCCGTCGGCTCCCACAGCTTTTGCAGCTTTGGCTAATGGTAAAACTTTATTTCTTTCACCAACTGCGTGTGAAGGATCAACGATTACCGGAAGATGAGTTAATTCTTTCAGAACAGGTATTGCACTAAGATCGAGTGTGTTTCTTGTAGCCGTTTCGAAAGTTCTGATTCCTCTTTCACATAAAATAACTTGTCTGTTTCCTTTTGCAAGAATGTACTCAGCGGCATTAAGTAATTCATCTATACTTGCCATCATTCCTCGTTTCAGCAATACAGGACGAAACGATTTTCCAACTTCTGCGAGCAATGGAAAGTTCTGCATATTTCTAGCACCTATCTGCAGTAAGTCAGACTTCTCAGCAACTTTTTCAACTTGTTCGATTGACAAAACTTCAGTGATGATTGGTAAATCAAAATTATCCCCGGCTTGTTTAAGTAAATCGAGTGCATCATAGCCAAGTCCCTGAAAGGCATAAGGTGAAGTTCTTGGTTTGAAACATCCGCCACGAAGAATGTGTGCAAATGATTCCTTAACTTCTTTCGCACAGCTTAAAATTTGTTCAGGTGATTCAACTGAGCAAGGTCCGGCAATTACAACAAAGTTTCCCCCACCAATTGTAATATCTTTTACCTTAATGATTGTGTCTTCATTTTTATATTCACGACTGGCAAGTTTATATGAAATTTTACTTTTCGATTTCTTTGTTTCATCTTTTTTAGGAGTTGAATATTCTGCTGTGAAAGTTTCAAATACAGGAACATCTTTACTTTCTATTTTTGTTCTTTCAATTTCTTTTTCAGGATAACAACCCAGCACTTTCAAAAATCTTGTGTATTTACCTAAATCATCAATTAAATCCTGAATACGGGAATTTTTAATATTGCCCTGAAAGTCAACATAAAACATTTCTTCCCAGGGATTTCCAAGTATTGGTCGTGATTGCAGTTTGGTTAAATTAACGCTGTAATCACGAAAAACTGATAATGCTTCAACCAATGAACCAGCTTTATGAGCAGTTGCCATAATCAATGAAACTTTTGCAGGAATTCTTTCGTCTACCTGAATTGGATTTTTAGAACATACCCAAAACCTTGTATAATTTCCCTGCTGATTTGCAATGCCTTCTTTCAATATTACAACATCAAAAATATCAGCCGTTTCTTTGCTTGCAATTGCTGCATAATCTTTTCTGGCTTCATCCTTTATTTTGAGGACTGATTTGGCGGTGTCTTCAAAATATTCGATTTCAGCATTCGGAATTGATTTCAGAAATTCACTGCACTGACGCGCTGCCTGATAATGAGTAAAAATTTTTGTAATGTTTTTAATTGATGTTTCAGCAGTAGCAAGAAGGCAGTGGTTTACTTTGAAAATCTCTTCTCCGACAATTGACAGGTTACTTTTCAGTAACGCATCATAAACTTCATTAATGCTGCCTGATGTTGTATTTTCAATTGGAAGGAATGCATAATCGGCTTCGTCGTTTTCAACTTTTTCAATCGCTTCATCAAAAGATTTACAGAAAGTGAAATTAATGTTTTTATCTGCAAAGAAATTTCCGGCAGCCAAATAGCTGTAAGAACCTTCTATTCCCTGAATTGAAACACGAATGTTTTCTGATTCAGATGTGTTTTCTTTTTCTAAAAAATATTTTTTTTGAATATTGACAGAATCCTCAATTATTTCACTAAAAATTTTTGAAATAAAATGAATATCAAGTCCGTGAGATTGTGCCAGCTTTATAATGTGAGATAAAACCTCTTTCTCTCTGTTGCGATCTCTGATATTTCCTCTTGAATTATCTTTAATATGAGCAATCTCTTTACTCAGATTTCTTCTCTCGGCAAGTAATTTTATGATTTGCTCATCAATAAAATTGATTCTGTTTCGTTTTTCTTCCATAATTTCATTAATTGTTTTTGGTTGGCGAATATGTGATAAAATTCTATGCTAATCAAGCGGTGCTTATGCACTGGTTGATTTTTCATCATCCTGAAATATCTTTAAACAGACTTTCCCGTTGCAAGTATGTTCAAGGTGACAGTATGCATTAATATACTAATTTCATCCGCAAAATGGCTTTACCAAATAAGTATCTGATCAACCCTTCTTGTTTCTATTATGACTCAGTCAACAGATTGTTATAAATAGTCTGAGAAAATAACCAACTGATTAAGAATGACCAGCAGAAATCCCAAAGGGATGAAATGTTAATAAGTATAATGTCTGGAATAATATAAAGTCCCAGCGGGACGACACAATAAACCATTTGGGATCTAATAGATAAAATATATCTCACTCCTGTAATCTTTCTTTGAACTACTTGCTATTTGAAAATTGAAACGAGCAACTATTTAAACTATTTTTACACAACAAAATAAAAGAGGTGTATCATGATAACACTTAATCACCTGGAATATTACAGACTTCCCTGGAATCTCACCGACAATTCAATATCCTGGCTTGAACCAACATCAAAATGTAATCTTTATTGTGAAGGATGTTACAGAAAAAATGAAAAAGATGGTCACAAATCACTTGATGCAATTAAAAAAGACCTTGATGTTTTTACTTCACTAAGAAAATCAGATGGAATTTCAATCGCTGGTGGAGATCCGCTTACACATCCGGATATTCTCGACATTGTAGCCGACATCAGGAGAAGAAATCTTAAACCAATTATCAACACAAACGGACTTGCACTAACAAAAGAATTATTAAAGAAACTTAAAAGCGCCGGAGTATTTGGCTTCACATTTCATATTGACAGCAAACAAAATCGTCCTGGCTGGAAAGGGAAAAATGAAATTGAACTTAATGAGTTAAGATATCATTATGCTGAAATGCTCGCTGAAGAAGGAAACATTTCTTGTGCGTTTAATTCAACCGTTTATGATGACACAAAACATTATATTCCTGAAATGCTTAAGTGGGCTCAAAGAAATATTGATATTGTTCAGGTGATGGTTTTTATTCTTTATCGTGCAGTTAACAATAAAGATTTTGATTATTACATTGGTCCTAAAAAGATTGATATGAATCAGTTAGTTTATAATGAAGATCTTGATTCACGAGCTGACTTAAAAGCTCCTGAAATAGTTGAAATAATCAGAAAAGAATATCCTGATTTTGATCCTTGTGCATATCTGAATGGATCTGAAAAGCCGGATTCTTTCAAATGGCTTTTGACAGGTCGGCTTGGGACTAAAGAAAAAATTTATGGTTATCTGGGAGCGAAATCAATTGAAGCAATTCAGATGTTTAATCATTTACTTTACGGAAGATATCTTGCTTATGCTTCACCTAAGGATACGCGCAGAGGTAAAGCAATTTTGTTACTGAGTTTATTTGATAAAAAGCTTCGCAAAGCATTCAGGAATTATTATAAAAATCCATTAAATCTTTTCAGAAGATTGCATTATCAATCCGTGATGATTATTCAACCAGTTGATTTTCTTCAGGATGGAAGACAGAATATGTGTGATGGTTGTCCAGATATTACAGTATGGAATGGTCAGCTCGTCTGGTCTTGCAGAATGGAGGAGCAGTTAAAATTTGGAATGAATGTAAAAACTTATCCAAAGGGATTTATGAATTAGTGAATTATTGTAGGGAACGAACTGCTTACAGAATGATGAGAGAATTTTGAGTAGTTATATTTTTCGTTTCAGATTTTTCCGTTCGGAAAAGATTCAGAACCATAAAACAACTAATTCCCTCGTTTAATATCTCTTATAATAGAATTATATTTGCAACAGAGTTTGGATTAATATTTTTTGCGCCCGTAGCTCAATTGGATAGAGCACCTGACTTCGGATCAGGCGGTTTGGGGTTCGAGTCCCTACGGGCGTACAAAGCAATGACACAATGTACAATTCTCAGTGAGTTGTACATTTTTATTTTTTAGCCACGAATTACACGAATTAACACAAATAAATAATTGATTTTTTCAGAAGATAAATATCGTTTTATGTATGCAGCTCTTCAGGAAGCAGAAAAAGCTTTTGAAGAGGATGAAGTTCCAATCGGTGCTGTAGTAGTTCATAATAATCGTATTATTGGAAGGGGTTACAATCAGGTTGAAAGACTTAAAGATGCAACCGCACACGCTGAAATGATTGCTATTACATCCGCCGCGAATCACATTGGTAACTGGCGATTAAATGAATGTAGTATTTATGTTACTGTTGAACCTTGTATTATGTGTACCGGTGCATTACTAAATTCCCGCATAGATGAACTCTATTTTGCTGCTTACGATACAAAATTTGGTGCTTGCGGAAGCATTTACAATTTAGCCGAGGAATTCCGGGTTAATCACAAAATAAAAGTTTTTTCGGGTTTAATGGCTTCAGAGAGTGAACAATTGCTTAAAGCATTCTTTTCAAAAAAGCGCAATAAAATCTCCCCTAATGACAAACAGAATCTTGTATAAGAAAATGAATACTTCTAATTTTCAGTAAAAGATTTAGGAAATTCATGCAAATTATCTTATTCGGCTCTCCCGGTGTGGGCAAAGGCACTCAGGCAAAAATTCTCTCAGAAAAATTTAACATTCCACATATCTCTACAGGCGATATACTTAGAAAAGCAGTGCAGGATAAAACTGAACTTGGACTAAAAGCGGCTGAAATTATGAATCGTGGTGAACTTGTACCTGATGATATTATGATTGGAATAATAAAAGATGTATTGAAATCTGATCAATGTAAAAATGGTTTTATACTCGACGGATTTCCGAGAACTACCGTTCAGGCGGAAGCATTAGATAAACTTTTTTCTGAACTAAATCTGAATGATGTTCTGCTTGTTCATATAACTGCGGATGAAGAAGAAATAATTAAAAGACTGAACGGAAGAAGAGCTTGCAAAGAATGCGGAAGCATTTTTACGCTCAGTGAGATTGAAGGGCTGAACAAATGTCCCAGGTGCGGAGCAGAAAGTAGTTTTTATTTAAGAGATGATGATAAAGAAGAGGTTATAAGAAGAAGACTGAAAGTATACGAAACTAACACCAAACCTGTTCTTGGTTACTACGAAGCTAAAGGAAAAGTAGTAACTATTAATGGATTGGGAACAATTGAAGAGGTTAATAAAGATATAATAGATGCATTCAGAAAAAAAATTGTCTGAACTTAAACAGATTGCTTTAAAACTCCTTTTACAAGATTTCCGTTTTCAATCTTGAAGATTTTTGCGCCCGGATTTTTCTTAACAAGCTCATAATTATGAGTTGCAAATAAAACAGCAGTTCCTCGTTTGTTTATTTTCATCAATAATTCTAAAATTTCGCTGGAAGTCTCAGGGTCAAGATTACCGGTTGGTTCATCTGCAAGAATTATAATTGGATTATTTAATATTGCTCTTGCGATAGCTACTCTTTGTTTTTCACCACCTGAAAGCTGGTGAGGCATATTAAGTCTTTTATGAGAAAGTCCAACTTCAGTCAATGCATCGTTTACTTTTCTTTTTATTTCCCTTTTTGAAGTACTTGTTACCTCGAGGACGAAAGCAAGATTGTCGAAAACATTTCTGTCACCGAGTAATTTGAAGTCCTGAAAAACAATACCTATTTTTCTTCTCAGAAAAGCCAGTTCATTCTTCCTGATAATATCAGAATTGAATTCACCAACAGTTATTGAACCCGACTCCGGAAGGATATTCATATATATGAGTTGAAGCAAAGTTGTTTTGCCGCTGCCGCTTTTACCTATAAGAAAAGCAAATTCACCGGCAGCAAGCTCCATTGATATATTGTTGAACAATGGTTGATTTTTATAATGAAAAGTAAGATTGCTTATTGATAACATCAGATTTTCCTTTTTACTACAAATTGTGCCCTAAGGTCGTTTGGTTTACAGTCTCGAAAAGTAAATGCATTAAAACATTCAACAACATAAAGTCCTGTCTTTTCAAGCGCTTCAAAATAAAATTCCAGTGGATAAATTTTTTGTTTATGAACTTCACGAACAATAAAGCCATCAGGATAAATTATTTCAAAAATATTTTTGTGTAATCTGACTGATTGCAAATATATACTCTGCCTGGTAAAAGTTATATCATTAAGAGAACCTTTTTTTAATGCATACTTCTGATGTTTAAAGCTGTTCTTTTCAAGTGCAGCATCGAATAGAAAAATTCCATCATTACTTAGAATATTTTTAATCTGTCTGAAAAATTTGTATATGTTTTTCTTACCTGTAAGATAATTAATACTGTCGAAAGCACAGATCACCAGATCAAACCTGGTTTTAAATGGAAGCATAGTCATATCGCAACATACTTTCCGTATAGAAGCTGACTTGCTTTTTTTCAACATTGAGATTGATTTATCACTGGCTGTATAGTTGTTAAAAAAATCTGAAAGATGAATTGCTAATCTGCAGTTTCCGGCTGCAAGTTCAAGAACAGCAGAATTTTTTCTTACATATATGGATGATAGTTTATACAGATATTTTGCCCAGAATTTATAATCAACCTTCTCCATCAGTTGATCATAAATATCAGAAACATATTTATAATTATTTTCCACTCTTTAAACGGTTGGCTGAAATAATTTTTGCATAACGAAAAGCAGAAAGCAAGCTTGAATAATCGGCTATTCCCTTTCCGGCAATATCAAAAGCAGTTCCGTGATCCGGAGAAGTTCTGATAATTGGTAACCCGGCAGTGAAATTAACACCAATGTTAAAGTTCATCATCTTAAATGGAATCAAAACCTGATCGTGATACATTCCTAAAACTGCGTTAAAATTTTTATAGAGATGATTCGCAAAGAAAGCATCAGGAACAAATGGTCCTTGAACATTTTTGCGAAATTTTTTTGCTACAGGAATTATAATTTCATTTTCTTCAGTCCCAAGTCTTCCCTTTTCACCGGCGTGTGGGTTAAGTGCAAGCACTGCAATTCTTGGATTTAAAATTCCTAAATCATTAATCAAGGAGTTGAGTAGTAAACGAATCTTATTCTGAAGAATCTCAATGCTGAGGTTTTTACTCACTTCATTAAGAGGCAGGTGGATTGTTGCAAGAGAAGCAATCATCTTTTTTGAAAGAAACATCATAAGATAGTTTTTTGTATCACATTCAGCAGCAAGAATTTCCGTCTGGCCAGGAAAATTAATTCCTGCAAGTTCAAAGGCATATTTTGATAAAGGAGAAGTTATAACTGCATTAGCTTTTTCTGATTTCAGAATGTTAATTGCAAGCAGTAAAGATTTGTAAGCAACAATACCTGATAATTTTGTTGGCTTGCCGATTTTCATATCTGCATCAGGTAATGCTATTAAATTTACTCGACCAGCAACTGATTCATCCGGATTTTTAATGGCTCTAAAAGGAATCACTGATTTAAGAAGCTTATGATAATATCTGAAAACATTTGAGGGACAAATAAAAATATAATGGTCAGAAGAATTTTTTTTCAAAATCCGATTAAACAGTTTTAATGATATTTCTGGTCCAATACCGTTAATATCTCCACAAGTAAATAAAAATTTGTTTTTCATTTTGATTCAAGCCCGAAACTTCCATCACCTCGGGGATCAACAAAAACAAAAACTCTTCTGGGATTGTCATAAAACCAGGTCTCAATAATCTTACCGTTTGAGTTTACTCCGCGCTCAATTTTTTCCGGTGCTCCGTTGCGGATAAAAATTTTACCGCGATCAGATTTAGCACCGGAATATCCAGAAAGACTTCGGAAATTTGATTCAGCATAATCTACTCTGTTATAAAAAACTTCCATCAGTTCATTAAAAGATGTTTCAGGAGTAGGGTCTATTGATTTCCAGTATTGTCTTAATAACTCATCACCTCTCAATTTATTTTTAACCAGGTTTTCGAAAACATTTTCAGCTTCAATTTCAGATAGAATATCAATTGCGAAATCAATATCATTTAATGAGAATGGTTTATTAAACCAGATTACTTTAAAGGGATAAGTTTCAAGTTCTTTCCCTTCGTAAGAAAATAATTTTAATTGATAATCTCCTTCATACAACTTTTTATTAATATCTTTAATGATAAACCCTTTTAATACGAAAGTTGAATCAAATGAAAGAAAAATTTTGTCGATATGTTTTTCAAAAATTGGTTTGCCAAATGCAGTTGCGGTTAGTTGTTGTTCAAAATAAACTGAATCGTTCTGAACAATTCTGATCTTAATGTTTTCATCAGAAGATATTTTATTGGAGAGAAATAATAAATCATAATTTTCTTTACTGAAAGGAATTTTCCCGGAGAAGTTTGCTACGACATACCTACCGTTTTCATTTCCCTTTTCTATTAATATAGGAGAATATTTAATAGCAGAATCTTTAAGTGAAATCAGAACGGGATTTTGCGGTCTCTGTCTGTTTACGAGCTTATCTTCAAAGATTAATCGGAAAGTATATTTTTCTTCGGGTAATGTAAAAGTAATAAAATTCTCGAGGAACTTATTATTCGATATTGTTTCATCAAATCTGTAAGATAGTAATTTATCTTTAACAAATTCCCTTTTTATGATTTTATTATTCTGATCAGATACTTCAATAATTAATTCGAATTGAGATTCAAAATGATCATTCACTTTTTCAAAAACGAGTCGCGAGTAAGGAATTTTATATAGATAAGTTATCTGATGTTCATCATTTAATTTATAGCTAAGAAACTGAGAATGGATGTCAGGTCTGAAAACAGGTATTTCCTTTTTAGTGAAAAAACCATTCTGCCCGAGAATTATCGGGCAGAACAAAAAATAAATTATCAGGAAAAATTTATTCATCAGAAGTTGTTAGCTGTTCATATTAGCTAAAAACTCTTTGTTATTTTTTGTACCGCGCATTTTATCGAGCAGCCATTCCATAGCTTCTACAGGAGAATATTCGCTAAGGATTTTTCGCAATATCCAGATCTTTTGCAAGTCTTCTTCTTTTAGTAGTAATTCTTCTCTTCGTGTTCCTGAACGATTTACATCAATTGCAGGGAATATTCTTCTATCACTTAAATCACGATCAAGAACGAGTTCCATATTTCCTGTGCCCTTAAATTCCTCAAATATCACATCGTCCATTCTGCTACCGGTATCAATCAGGGCAGTTGCAATAATTGTTAAACTTCCACCATCTTCTGTATTTCTTGCAGCGCCGAAAAATCTTTTTGGTTTATGAAGAGCATTTGAATCAACGCCACCTGAAAGTATCTTACCACTATGAGGTATGACAAGGTTATGTGCACGTGCTAATCTTGTAATTGAATCAAGAAGAATAACAACATCTTCTTTTGCTTCTACCATTCTTTTTGCTTTTTCGATTACCATATCTGCAACCTGAACATGTCGCTCTGCCGGTTCATCAAAAGTGGAACTGATAACTTCTGCTTTAACTGATCTTTCCATATCAGTTACTTCTTCAGGTCTTTCGTCGATCAGCAATATGATTAGTTTAATTTCAGGATGATTTCGCGTAATTGAATTTGCAATTTTCTGAAGTAAAATAGTTTTTCCGCTCTTTGGAGGAGAAACAATCAATCCACGCTGTCCTTTGCCGATTGGTGCAAGTAAATCCATAATTCTCATCGAGTATTCACCGGGAGCTGATTCAAGTTGTATTTTTTTTGTGGGATAAACCGGAGTCAGATTATCAAATAAAGTTCTTTCACGAATTGCTTCAGGAGGAAGACCATTTACAGCTTCAACTCTAAGTAAAGCAAAAAATCTTTCTCCTTCTTTAGGTGGTCGAACCTGACCACTTACAAAGTCTCCGGTTCTTAAGAGGAACTTTTTAATTTGTGACGGAGAAACATATATGTCATCAGGTGATGGTAAATAGTTATAATCTGATGATCTTAAAAATCCATAACCATCCGGTAATACTTCAAGCACTCCTTTCGAGAATGTTAATCCATCTTTGGCTGTTTGAGCTTCAAGTATTTTGAAAATAAGTTCCTGCTTTCGCAAGTCACTGTAACCGGAAATTCCCAAGTCTTTTGCAATCTGGTTTAATTCAACAATTTTCTTCGACTTTAATTCAGAAATGTCCATCGGCATTTTAATTTATCCTGTAATTTGTTTTTGATTTATTTTTATTATTGATAGAATTCAATTTGATTTTTCCTGATAAGTTCTCGGGGATTTTTCATAATTGTTGAAAGGAACCTGAGGACTACTTCAAACATAAAGTAAGAAGTTTTATTTGTCAAGGTTCAAAGTTCCTCTAATATTGATTTAATTTCCCCAAGCAGATACATACTGCCTGTTATTACCAGACAATTATTTTTATCCCCTTTTAGAAATTCTGAGAGAAATTCTCTTTTATCAGAAACGGTTATTGTTTGAATATCATTATCAGCAAATCGGGATTTAAGATCATTCAGTTTTTCGGCTCTTTCATAATTAATTTCAGTTATAAAGTATTCATCAAACTGATTTTTTAACAATTTAATCATCGAATCAATATCTTTATCTTTTAATGCACTGAAAAGAATTGAGGTCTTTTGATATTTTTTTCTGTCTTGTCTAAATTCTTCCAGAAATACTTTTAATCCATCCGGGTTATGTGCAGAATCGAGTAAAATAAAAGGTTCATTGCGAATATATTCATATCTTCCCTGAATCAAAGTGTTTTTTATAACATTTTTTATTCCATCATAAACGATTCTAGGTTCGTCAATATCAAGTGTTTTTGTAACTGCCAGAACAGCAAGTGCTGCATTGTATCGTTGATATTTACCTTTCAGAGGTATCTCCCAATCCTGAAGTTCAATTTCTTCTGTATAGAGTTCAACCATATCATGTTTTTCAATCAGATAATCTTCAAGCCGAAAAAGTTTAGCACTTACATCTTTACACTTCTTTTCGATTATCGCTTCAGCTTCATCTGCAAGTTTACCAATAAAAACTTTACACTTTGGTTTAATTATTTCTCCTTTCTCGTAAGCAATCTGGGAAATTTTATCACCTAGAATATTAGTATGTTCGAGAGAGATTGATGTAATAATACAAGCCAGAGGATTTAATACATTTGTTGCATCAAGTCTTCCACCTAAACCGGTTTCTATAACTGCATAATCAACTTTATTTACTTTGAAATATTCAAAAGCCATTGCAGTAGTGACTTCAAAAAATGTTAACCCGTATTTGTCAATAAAGTCATTGTGTCTGTTAACAAAATCAGCTACAAATTGATCTTCGATGTAATTACCGTTGATAATTATTCGCTCATTGAAACGGACAAAGTGAGGTGATGTATACAGTCCGACTTTGAATCCTGATTCCATCAATATGCTTGCAATAAAAGCTGAAGTGCTGCCCTTTCCGTTTGAACCTGCAATGTGAAATGCTTTCAGATAATTTTGTGGATTTCCGAGATGTTCTAGAAAACTACGAATATTATCGAGACCTAATTTTATACCGAATGTATGAAGTGAATATAATTTTTCGAGTGACTTTTTAATATCCATATTAAATAATGTATGAACCTGTTAAATCTGAAATTGATTTTATGTTCATTTGTCTACAATAATTTTCCAACTCTTCGATTATTTTTATTGGTGCAATCGGGTCAATAAAATTCAAAGTTCCGATTTGTACTGCCGATGCACCAACGATCATAAATTCAACAACATCTTTCCAGTTCATTATTCCGCCGATACCGATTATGGGTATATCTACTTTCTGATGAATCTCAAGCACCTTTGCCAAAGCAATTGGTTTTATCGCCGGACCTGATAATCCTGCGAACACATTATGAATTTTTGGTTTGCGTGTAAATATATTAAATGCAGTTCCAACCAAAGTGTTAATCGCACTAACTGCATCGCCTCCGGAATCCTTAACAACTTTTGCAAATTCATGAATGTATGAAACATTTGGTGACAGTTTAATAATCAATGGTTTATTCGTTGCTGCTCTCACTTTTTCCGTAACCATTCCGACAGCAGAGAGATTATTACCAAATTGTAATCCGCCTTCCTTAACATTCGGGCAGGAAACATTTATTTCAAAAGCTTTAATAGTGTCTTCATCATCCAGAATTCGTGTACATTCAACATATTCTTCTACAGTGCTGGCTGCAATGTTACAAATCAATGGTACATCATATTTTTTAAGGAAAGGAATTTTTTCTTTTAGGAAAACTTCAACTCCAACATTTGCAAGACCTATTGCATTTAACATTCCTGCAGGAGTCTCAGTTATCCTCTGGGGTGGGTTTCCCTTCCTCGGTTTAAGACTTAAAGATTTTGTTACAATTGCTCCAAGCTTGTTTAAATCAATAATCTCAGCAATTTCATTCCCATAACCAACTGTTCCTGAAGCAAGCATTATGGGATTCCTTAATCTGAGCGAAGCAATATTTACTGATAAATCAACCTGATTCATATGATCACATCCTTCACATTAAAAACAGGTCCATCTTTGCAAACAAGGAGATACTTATCTGATTGTTCTGATGATTCAATAGGACAGCCCTGGCAGATACCAAAGCCGCAAGCCATTGCACATTCGGTAGAGACTTCACAATTAATATTATTAGAAATACAAACTTCTTTTAATGCCCTTAACATTGCGTTTGGACCGCAACCAAAAACTTTAATTTTCCTGCCTTCAAAAGAAGGAAGATTTTTTTCAAACAACTGAACTACATTACCATTGAATCCCAAAGAGCCATCATCAGTTGCGGTCTGAACATTAAGAAGATTGTAAGTGATAACATCATTTTTGGTTTTTCCTCCAACGAAGCTATAAACCGGATATTTACCTTTTAATATTCTTGTAAGGAAAGGAAATGGTGCAGAACCAAGACCACCGGCGACTATTACCGCAGTATCAAAATCATCAGTAATATTGAATCCATTTCCTAAAGGTCCAAGAATATCAATTGTATCTTCACAATGTTTATGAGATAGTATTCGTGTTCCTTCACCGAAAATGTTAAACATTATAAAAATATAATCTCCTTCCACATCACAGATGCTGAACGGTCTTCGAAGTAATGGTGAAACAGTTTCGCTTACACGAATATTAAGAAACTGACCCGGTTTAATTTGTCTCGCAATAACAGGAGAATAAATTTTTTGAAGAAAAATATCTTTTTGTATCTCTTTAATTTCCAGAACAGGAGAATTTACAATAAGCAACCTATCCTCAATCGAAATAATGATCTGAATTTAAAGGCAGGTAAAAAATCTTTTTGAACTGCCATACAAATTTAGAAAAGAAATACATATTGAAAAAGACTAACAATACTCATCAAGCTTATTTAGTTTCAAATATTCGACTACATTTTTCACATCCTGAGCTTTATCTCTTCTGCAAACAAGTAGTGTATCATCCTGATTGATGATGATTAAATTATCAACTCCTATTACAGCAGTAAATTTATCCGGCGAATAAATGTATGAATCAATCACTTTATCAGTAAAGACTTTTCCCACCATAGCATTTCCATCTGAATTTTTTTCAGAAAGCTGATAGACTTCTTCCCAGCTTCCTACATCACTCCAGGTAAAGAATCCTTTTGTAAGATAAACTTTAGTTGATTTTTCCATAATACCATAATCAATAGAAATTTTTTTCATTTGTCCATAAGTTTTTACGAGAACATCGTGATATTCTTTTTGATTAAGATGTTTTTCAATTTCCATAAGACCTTCAAAAAGGTCTGGCATGTAAGTTCTGATTTCTTCGAGAATAGTGTCAACTCTCCAGATAAACATTCCGCTGTTCCAAAGAAAATCTCCGCTTTCAAGAAATCTTACGGCAGTTGCATAATTAGGTTTTTCGGCAAAAGTTAAAACCTTATAGATGTTATCTTGTACTTTTTTATCATCAATCTGAATATATCCGTAACCGGTTTCTGGTCTTGTCGGATGGATGCCGATTGTAACTAATGCTTTTTTCTCAAAGGCAAATTTAGCAGCGTTGTGAAGAGTGTTTCTGAAGATTTCTTCTTCCTTAATGATGTGATCTGCAGGAAGAACTATTGTAACAGCTTCCGGATCTTTGTACCTGATAACAATAGATGCCAAACCAATTGCAGCAGCAGTATTTCTTCCAAAAGGTTCAATTATAATGTTCTCCGCAGGAATATCAGGTAATTGATTCCTTACTTCAGGTGCCTGAATTTCATTTGTGATAATAAAAATTCTGTTTCTGTCAACAAGATCATCAATTCTGTTTACAGTAGCTTGAATCATTGTCGTATCACCAAAAATTTTCAACAACTGTTTCGGAAGTGCTTTTTTGCTTCTTGGCCAGAAACGGGAGCCAACACCTCCCGCCATAATTACAGCGTAAATATTCATCCGTTTTTGTCCTTTATTTAATTTTAGAAATTTTTTGCTGAAGCTCGTCTGCCCGATTCAGATAATTTGTTATATCAACTTCTTTTCCTTTAACGACAGCAACAATAACAATCAAACAAGCTCTGAGTCCTTCAATTATTTCTTTACCGGGCATTAGTTTGCGGTTTTTAATAAGAGTCAAAGTTTGTGCAATTGTTTCGTGCATATCTGAGATTATTTCAAAGCCGATTTTTTTTGAAAGTCTTCCATTATCAGACATAACCTTAATGAAAGATGAAATCTCTTCATAATCAAAATCTGATGCAGATAAATTTTTCAGCATTTGATCAAGAGGTTTTACCGGTTTTAAAATATTTGATTCAAAATTCTGAATAAAAAGTTCTTCATTATCAGATTCATCATCTAAAATTAATTTTTCTTTAATTTTCTCTGTTTCAGGTTTTATGAAAATATCATCATCTACCTTTCTTTTCGACAAATCAATCTTTATTTCTTCTTTGCTCTCTGAGCTTTTCTCAATTTCTTTCTGATAAAGCTTTTCAATTGCACCTTTAAATGACAATGGAGTAGTGCTATCAAGAAGATGATTCAGTTCTTTAATAAGATTTCTGCTATGGTCTTTGAACTGATCTGATACTTTGAAGAAATCAATAGTATTTTGATTCAGAAAATTATAAATCTCATTGAGTTTTATTGCTAAGGTTGAAAGTTCTGTTATTTTCTTCATATTTAATAAATCACTGCTCAGATCACTAGATTTGATAATTGCATCTTTAAGTAAAGCTACAATTTCAATCTGATGAGTGCTGAGTCGGAGACTGTTTGCTGCAGCACTTATACTTTGAGTAATATATTGCTTAATAAAATCCATCAGCCAATGTAAATTCTTGGAACCCGTTTACTGATATTGCAGGTAATTTCATAAGGAATAGTGTTTAAAATTTTGCACCAATCCCAACCCGAAATTTCGTGTTTTTTTGATTTACCTAAAAGTATTACTTCCTCTCCGACATTAATTTTATCGTTTCCAACATCAAACATAATTCTATCCATTGTAACAACTCCAACCTGTTTATAAATTTTATTTTTAATGATTGCAGAAGATTTATTTGTCATTCTTCTCGGATAACCATCAGCATAACCAATGCTGACTGAAACGATATTTGTTGGTTTTGATGCTTTAAACTTTCTGCTGTAACTGACCGTTTCATCTTTGCCTATTCTTTTAAATGAAGAAACTTTCGAAACAATTGACATCACCGGATATAATTCTAAAGATTCATTTGTTTGTCTGGAAGGATAATAACCATAAAGAGAAATTCCAGGTCTAACCATATCAAAATATGAATCAGGCATATTAATAATTGCACCGCTATTGGCAGCATGAATTAGCCCCGTTGAAATATTGTGTTGACGCAAGCTATTAATTAAATCCTTAAATCGCTTTAACTGCAGTTTCGCAAAAGCACTATTATAAACATCAGAAGTTGCAAAGTGAGTATAAATCCCATCTATTAAAAAATCTTTTTGCTTTGAAATATGATTAATAAATTCAAAAGCATTCTTATAACTTACGCCGAGTCTGTTCATGCCGGTGTCGACTTTAATGTGGATACTTATCTCTTTGTTATAATTATTTTTTTTCATGGCAGTTCTTAACAAATCGAGATCTTTAATAGTAAATGCTGTGGGAATCAGATTGTAAATCAGATAATCATCTATATTGTTATTAATTAGTGCATCAAATACGAGTATAGGTTCTGTTACTCCGGATTTTCTTAACTCAATACCTTCATCAACCAGAGCTACTGCATAGTACTCAGGTTTTTCAGGAAGAGAATTTAGTGCATTGACAACTTCCATTACTCCATGACCATAAGCATCAGCTTTTACAACAGCCATAACCTTAGCAGGATAAACTTTTTTTCTAATGTTTGAGAAATTCTTTTTTAGATTTGATAAATTGATTAAAGCCCGAGTCGATCGCATGCTTATTTATTGTGAAATTTATTTGATTATTGATAAAAAATTTACTGGCGTAAAATTAGTTAGAAATTTGCTTTCAAACTATTTTGATTTGTTCATTAGTAATTCTTGACATTACCTGATAGTGAAACTAATTTTGTCAAACAAATTTTAAGGAATAATGATAACAGAATTCGGCAAAGTATTCATCTTTCTGCTGATTGCAATTCTTTTCGTAGTTGTTGCAATTGCCGTTTCAAGACTAATAAGACCTTCCAGACCCACCTTCGAAAAACTTACTACTTATGAATGCGGCGAAAATCCTGAGGGCTCTCCCTGGATAAAGTTCAATATAAGATTTTATGTTGTTGCCCTCATCTTCCTGATTTTTGATGTTGAAGTCGTGTTGTTGATTCCCTGGGCATTAGTTTATAAACAATTTGGATGGGGTGGATTTTTAGCGGGAGGTTTTTTTCTGATACTGCTGGCAATAGGTATGGCTTATGAATGGCGAAAAGGTGATTTGGAGTGGGACAGACCTAAACCTCAACCGCCTGTAATTAAAAAAAGGGATTTATCTAAGACACAACTAAAACAAGAAGTGGTAGAAGTATAGTTATGGGTATATTGGATAAAGAATTTTCTGACGGCAATATAATAGTAACTACAACTGAAGATTTATTTAACTGGGCAAGATTATCATCACTCTGGCAGGTTGGTTTTGGTTTAGCTTGCTGTGCTATCGAGATGATGGCTACTTCGGCTTCACATTATGACTTCGACAGATTTGGCGTAATTCCTCGTCCATCACCAAGGCAGTCTGATGTGATTATTGTTTCGGGTACTGTTACTCTTAAGATGGCCCTTCGAGTGAAAAGGCTTTATGAGCAAATGCCCGATCCGAAGTATGTAATTTCAATGGGAAGTTGTTCGAACTGCGGAGGACCTTATTGGGAACATGGATATCATGTTCTCAAAGGTGTTGATCGGGTTATTCCTGTTGATGTTTATGTTCCCGGTTGCCCTCCCAGACCTGAAGCATTACTTGAGGGTTTATTAAAACTTCAGGAAAAAATCCGCAATGAATCAATGGTGAAAAAAAGCGCATGAAAACTACAGAAGAAATTTTTCAGATATTAAAAAATAATTTTCCTGAATCTGAACTAAGTCTTAAAACAGACATTCCGCTCGAGCAGATTATTATTGTTCCACCTTTTGATGTTGATAAAATTTCTCTATTCCTTAGAGATAATTCTGAACTTCAGTTTGATTCACTTATGTGTTTATCAGGAGTAGATGATTTCAATGGTCAAAAGCAGAAAGACGATTCAGGAAATGAAGTAATGCAAGGCGGAACACTTAGTGTTTATTACCATCTTGAGTCAACCACTTTTAGACATAAACTTGTGCTTAAAACATCCACCTCTCGTGAACAGCCGGAAGTTGTTTCCGTTTCTGAAATATGGCAGGCAGCCAACTGGCACGAGCGTGAAGCTTTTGATATGTTCGGAATTAAATTTATCAATCATCCGGATCTTAGACGAATTCTGATGCCTTATGACTGGGAATATGGTTATCCGTTAAGAAAGGATTATCAGAATCCGGAATTTTATCAAGGAATGAAAGTACCTTACTGATATGAGTGTAAGAACTGAAGAAATGGTATTGAATATGGGTCCTCAGCATCCATCCACACACGGAGTGCTGAGACTCGAACTTACTCTTGAAGGTGAAATTGTTACCAAAGTTGTTCCTCATATTGGCTACCTGCATCGTTGCTTCGAAAAACATTGTGAAGCTATGACTTATCAACAGGTAGTTCCTTATACCGACCGAATGGATTATCTTGCTGCAATGGGCAATGAATTAGGATATGCAATCGCTGTTGAAAAACTTTTAAATATTCAGGTTCCTGAAAGAGTTGAGTATATCAGAGTAATAATGGCTGAACTTCAGAGAATTGCTTCGCACCTTGTTGCCATCGGAACTTACGGTGCTGATATAGGTGCATTTACTCCTTTTCTTTATTGTTTTCGGGATCGTGAAAAAATTCTTCATCTTTTTGAAATTACCTGTGGCGCCAGATTACTTTATAATTATATCTGGCCTGGTGGTCTTTCTCATGACCTTCATCCGGATTTTGTAAGACTTACACGGGAATTTATTAAAGAATTCAAACCTAACCTTGCAGAATTAAATAACTTACTTACCTACAACAGAATTTTTATAGACCGTACAGCAAATGTTGGCATATTACCGGTTGAAACTGCAATTAATTTTGGTGTGACTGGTCCAATGCTTAGAGGAAGTGGAATGAAATGGGATTTGAGAAGAGACGATCCATATTCAGTCTATCACAAATTTGAATTTGACATCCCTGTTGGTGAAGGTAAAATGGGCACTGTTGGCGATAGTTGGGACAGATACTTCGTCAGAGTTCGTGAAATGGAAGAAAGTCTTAAAATAATTGAACAGGCACTTGACCAACTTCCTGAAGGTGATGTAACTTCTGCAATACCTAAGAGGATTAAACCACCTGTTGGACAGGTTTATGCCAGAGTCGAAAATCCCCGTGGTGAACTTGGTTACTTTTTAATTAGTGATGGTTCGACCAGTCCGTTCAGAGTAAAAGTTCGTGCTCCATCATTTGTTAATTTACAGATAATGGATGAATTATGTCGCGGACATATGGTTGCAGATGTTGTAGCAATTCTCGGAAGTGTTGATATAGTTTTAGGAGAAGTTGACAGATGATTTACGAATTTTTTAACAATCTCTTCGGTAGTGAAATAATTGCAGGATTTATTGCTGCAAGTTTACCGCTTCTTATTTTCATTTTGCCATTTGCATTGATTGCTGTGCTTCTGGAAAGAAAAGTTGCTGGTCATATGCAGGATAGACTGGGACCAATGAGAGTTGGTTATCACGGAATACTGCAAACTATTGCAGATATCATAAAGCTTCTTCAAAAAGAAGATATTATTGCTAGAGATAATGACAAATTATTGTTCAATATAGCTCCGGTTCTGGTTTTTGCAGGAAGCTACGCAGCGTTTGCAGCAATTCCATTTACAAGCGCTTATATAGGTGCTAATATTGATTTGGGTATATTTTATATTATTGCTGTTACTGGTTTAGTTGTTGCCGGAATTCTTATGGCTGGATGGGCATCGAATAACAAATATTCTCTACTTGGTGCAATGAGATCCGCCGCGCAGATAGTTAGTTATGAAATTCCAACTATTCTTGTAGTACTGACACTTGTTATGTTCACCGGAACAACAAATCTTATGACGCTCTCAGAAAATCAGACAGCAATGTTCTGGAACTGGAATATTTTCGGTGGTCCTGAATTTTCATTAGCAAAGTTTCTGTTAATTCCTTTTATGATAACTGCTTTTCTTATTATTTATATCAGTACACTTGCCGAGGTAAACAGAACTCCCTTTGATATACCTGAAGCAGAATCAGAATTAGTTTCGGGATATCACACCGAATATTCAGGAATGAAATTCGCAATGTTCTTCCTTGCAGAATATGCTAATATGTTTGCTGTCTCGGCAATAGTTTCAGCTTTGTTCTTTGGTGGGTATCATTCGCCTTTTGGTTATCTGGGCAACTCTTTGGATTTACCCTGGTTGGTCCCTGTGGAACAGTTTTTCTGGTTTACATTTAAAGGAGTTTTCTTCGTATTTGTTCAAATGTGGTTGAGATGGACATTACCGAGATTAAGAGTTGATCAACTTATGACCGCAAGTTGGAAATATCTGATACCAATAGCATTCGTTAACTTACTGATTGTTGGAATAATTACATTACTCTGATGAAAGAATATTTTTATAATATATACACTGCTTTATACACAATTTTTGTCGGCATGAAAATTACCTTCAGACATTTATTCATTCCGGCTGTTACGATTCAGTATCCTGATGTTAAATTAAAACTTCCTGAAAGAGAGAGAAATCGTTTATATGTAAATATGGATGACTGTATCGGTTGCGATCAATGTTCAAGAGCATGTCCGGTAAGTTGTATTGAAATAGAAACTGTTAAATCACTTCCCGGTGAAGACCTTGGTAAAACTTCCAACGGTAAGAAGAAAGTTTTATGGGTAACAAAATTCAATATTGATTTTGCTAAGTGCTGTTATTGTCAATTGTGTGTATTCCCCTGTCCTACCGAATGTATTTATATGACAGATGTTTATGAGTTCTCAGAATATGAAAGAGAAAACCTGATTTATGATTTTGTTACTTTGACTGCTGAAGAACGTGAACAGAAAAAACTTAATTATGAAAAATTTATGGCAGAAAAAGCTGCATCTGATTCAGCAGCTAAACAAGCACCAAAAGAAGAACCTAAAAAGGAAGCTTAGCATAAAAAATGAATATCTATGATTTAATATTTTATTTGTTCGCTGCTCTTACTATTATTTCTGCATTCTTTGTTGTAACGAATAAAAATATTGTTCACTCAGCGTTCTATCTGTTATTCACTTTTTTCGGAGTAGCCGGTATTTATGTTTTGCTTGGAGCTGACTTTGTAGCAATAGTGCAGTTAATAGTTTATGTGGGCGGAATATTAATACTGCTATTATTTGGAGTTATGCTCACAAATAAAATTACAAATGTCGAAATCAAAACAGGAACTATAAATATATTTTCCGCAACAGTAGGAGTAGGTCTTTTTGCCGGTGTGCTTTTAGCGGCTGTTTTGTATGCTCCGTGGAAAGTTTCTGATGTTCAGGAACCTGTTCCTACAACCGGAATACTAGGTACTCTCCTGATGAATGAATATGTACTTGTTTTTGAATTACTTGGTATTATTCTTTTAATTGCACTAATTGGTGCAGCATCAATTGCGAGAAGATAAAATGGTTACAGTGGAATTAACACATTTTTTAATTATCAGTACATTACTGTTTTCAATGGGCATTTATGCAATCATTACCAGAAAGAATGCTGTTATGGTTTTGATGGGTGCAGAGTTAATTCTTAACTCAGCCAATATAAATTTTATAGCATTCTCAAGGTTTGGAAATTTTGGTTTTAACGGTCAGTTGATCGCTTTGTTCGTAATTGTTCTTGCTGCTGCCGAAGCTGCTATAGCATTGGCAATCGTACTTAATATTTATAAAAATCTTTCCACCGTAAATGTGGATGAAGTTGATAACCTGAAAGAATAGAAACTATGGAAAGTCAGTTTTTAATAAATACTTCTCTTTATGTTTTGTTTTTACCATTGCTCGGTTTCGTTGTAACTCTCTTATTAGGAAAGAAGGTTAAATCTATTTACCTGTTCGAGAATTTTGTACTCATCCTCACCTTTATTGCGGCTGTCATTATTCTCTACAATAAAATTGTAAATTTTCCTGACACAAGAATAATATCCGAAACAGTTTGGTTCGGTTTTGCCAATACCCCTTTATTTGGTGATATCACAATTAAGCTTGGAATAATGATAGATAATATCACTGCTATGATGTTGTTTGTGGTAGCACTGATTAGTATGCTTGTTCATCTTTATTCAATCGCTTATATGAAAGGCGATGAACGATATAACCGATACTTTGCTTATCTGGGAATTTTTACTTTTTCGATGAATGGAATTGTACTTACTCATAACATTTTGATGATGTATATTTTCTGGGAATTAGTTGGATTATCATCTTACCTTTTAATTGGCTTCTGGTTCGAAAAGAAATCCGCTTCTGATGCAGGTAAAAAAGCTTTTATTGTTAATCGTGTCGGTGATATAGGAATGTTTGCAGGAATATTGATTCTTTTCTTCACTTACAGAACATTTTCTTTTGAGGAAATCTTTAATTCAATTTCTGCAGGAGTTCTTCCTTTCGATAGCAGTTTCTGGTTGAGTTTAACTGGAATACTTTTATTCTGTGGAGCAATTGGCAAGTCTGCACAGTTTCCGCTGCATGTATGGTTACCCGATGCAATGGAAGGTCCAACTCCAGTTAGTGCTTTAATTCATGCTGCTACTATGGTTGCAGCCGGTGTTTATTTGGTAATCAGAATTTTTGGATTACTTACCGCTGATGCAATGCTTTTTATAGCAATTATAGGTATGATTTCATCTTTCATTCCGGCTACGATTGCATTAACTCAGAATGATATTAAAAAAGTTCTGGCTTACTCTACAATCTCACAGCTTGGCTATATGATAATGGCACTTGGTGTTGGTGCTTATCAATTCGCATTTTTCCATCTGGTAACTCACGCATTCTTTAAAGCGGCTTTGTTTCTTGGCTCAGGTTCAGTAATTCATGCTATGCACCATGAACAGGATATCCGATTTATGGGCGGACTCAGAAAGAAAATGCCGAAAACTTACTGGACATTTGTTATTTCTTCTCTTGCAATTGCGGGAATACCATTAACCAGCGGATTTTTGAGTAAAGATGGAATACTTGCAAGTTCGCTTGCTTTTGCAAACCTTACAGGACACTGGCTCTTCCCTATTACCGGATTTCTTGTTGCAATGTTGACTGCTTTTTATATGTTCAGACTAATCATCATTACTTTTCACGGTGAGCCAAAAGATCATAAAAAATTTGAACACGCTCACGAATCTCCGTTTGTGATGGTTATGCCTCTGGTTGTACTTGCAACTTTGTCCGTTTTTATCTGGTATACACCAAATCCGTTTAATGCTGAGCAAGGATGGGTTCTGTCTAAGTGGATCGAAAAACCTGTGCTTCACACACCTGTTGATACAAGATTTGATTTTATGAAACCTGACAAAAGTTTATCTGTTGAAAGTGAAAACATAATGTATTCGACACTTTACACTGAATCAATGCATCATGCTCATTATCCTGCAATGTTTATCTCATTGTTTGTTGCGATTAGTGGTATTTTATTGGCATTTTATTTTTATCATTGGAAAAAAGTTAATGTTGATGCTTTGACTGAAAAAATAAAACCACTCTATACATTTTCACTGAACAAATGGTACTTTGATGAGCTTTACGATAAAACATTCGTGAACGGAACCTTATTACTTAGCAAAGCACTTGGCTGGTTTGATCTGAAAATTATTGATGGTATTGTAAACGGTGCTGCTGTGGCTACAAAGTCATTGTCTTTCTTTATCGGCAATTTTGATAAAATTGTTATTGATGGACTAGTTAATCTCACGGCGTATTTAAGTGGATTTTTTGGTTTATTGTTCAGAAGAATTCAAACAGGAAAAGTACAGACTTATATCGTACTGGTAATTTTCTCAATAGTTATTTTATTATTCATATTTAGATAAAAAGAAAATCAGGGATTGAGATGACAAATTTTCCTATACTTTCGTTAATCACATTTTTACCCATCCTGGGTATGATTATAGTTTTGCTTATTCCTAAAAAACAGGAATTAGCAATTAAGAGTCTCACTATTATAATTACAGCAATTCAGGTAGTTCTTGCAATAATTCTACTTATGAACTACAATTACTCACTCGGTGGAATCAACGATATTAAATCATTTCAATTCATTGAAAAATTTCGATGGATTGAAATTACAGGATTTTCCTGGATTGGTAAAATTAAAATTGATTATTTCCTTGGTGTTGACGGGCTTAGCATGCCAATGGTTCTTTTGACCGCAATAGTAACATTTATTGCATCTATTTCTTCCTGGACGATTGATAAATCAATAAAAGGTTACTTTGCAATGTTCCTTTTACTTGACACAGGAATGATGGGTGTTTTTGTTGCTCTTGACTTCTTCCTATTCTATGTGTTCTGGGAGTTAATGCTTCTTCCAATGTACTTTCTGATTGGTATCTGGGGTGGTCCGAGAAGAGAATACGCAGCAATTAAGTTTTTCCTTTATACATTGCTTGGTAGTGTTCTGATTCTCCTTGTAATGATCGGGCTATATTTTAGTTCGATGGAAACTCTTGCAGATGGTTCCCGGGTATTCACTTTCAATATGCTTGAGATGATGAATCCTGCTAATTATACTGTTGGTGGTATCCTCTCTCCCCTAAATCCAAATAATCTTAGGTTAATCGCATATATAGGTTTATTTATCGGATTCGCTATCAAAATTCCTATGTTTCCGTTCCATACCTGGTTACCAGATGCCCATGTCGAAGCTCCAACAGCCATTAGTGTTATTCTTGCCGGTGTGCTTTTGAAAATGGGTACTTACGGAATACTAAGAATCTCTTATCCTATATTTCCCGAAATTACCAAACAATTAATCTGGTACATTGCTCTCTTCGGAATGATAAACATTATTTACGGTGCTTTCTGCGCAATGGCACAGAAAGACTTTAAAAAGCTTATAGCTTATTCTTCTGTTTCACATATGGGTTATGTAATGCTTGGAATGGCTGCTCTTAATACTATGGGTATTTCCGGATCAATTCTTCAAATGTTTAATCATGGTACAATAACAGCGATGCTCTTCCTTATTGTTGGAGTTATTTATGATCGTGCTCATATTCGTGACCTTGATTCATTTGGTGGCTTGGGTAAACAAATGCCTGTTTATACTGGATTTGTTACAGTTGCATTTTTTGCAGCTATTGGATTACCTGGCTTAAGTGGTTTTATTTCTGAAGCATTGGTTTTCCTCGGCGGTTTCGGAAATGATATTACTAGAGTTCTCGCGGTAATATCCACTCTCGGAATTTTGTTAGGAGCTGGTTATATGTTGTGGACTCTTCAGAGAGTATTTCTGGGACCACTCAACGAAAAATGGGCTTCATTAAAAGATATGGATTTCAGAGAATATGCAATGCTTGTACCTCTTTCAATAATTATAATTTTTCTGGGAGTTTATCCCGGGCCTATGCTCGGTTTAATGAATACTTCAGTCAATACAATGGTTGAGTTCATTGAAAAAGCTCAGGCATTTTATCAAACATTAGGAACACTTTAATTGAGAGATAACAATTGGATATTATGAATTTCACATCAGATTTATTTTTAATTTATCCTGAAATTGTTTTAACAGCAACTTTAATTATAGTTGTTTTGTTCGATTTGATTTTCAAAAGGTCACAATCGTGGCTTCCGGTTTTAAGTTTAACAGGTATTCTAATTGCTTTTATCCTGCTTGTAATGCAATTTGGAACTAATCTACCTGCGTTTGAATACAACACAAAGAATGCTCTTCTGTCAATAGACAATCTTTCCACTTTCTTCAAAGGCTTAATATTAGTTACCTCATTCTTCATAGTTTTATTTTCAATTTTTTCAATTGAAATTAAATCCTGTAAAGACAGACACGGTGAATATTATTCCTTACTTATAGGAATGATAATAGGAATGTTTTTCCTCGTATCATCAAATGATTTGATCTTGATTTATCTTTCGATGGAATTATTGTCTTTATCATCTTATGTATTATCCGGCTTTGTAAAAAATTCTCTCCGAAACAGCGAAGCTTCCCTTAAATATGTTATTTATGGCTCTGTCTCATCTGGAATAATGTTATTCGGAATATCTCTGCTATACGGTTTGACTGGTACAACTAATCTTTCTGAGATCAACACTATTCTCAGAGGTGCAAGTGTAATTAACATCACCTTTATTCTCTCAATTTTTATGATCCTTGCAGGATTTGGTTTCAAGATTTCTGTAGTGCCTTTTCACTTCTGGACACCAGATGTTTATGAAGGTGCACCGATAACAATTACGGCCTATCTTTCCGTAGCAAGTAAAGCTGCTGGTTTTGCTGTATTGATTAGATTTATAAAGTCTGTCTTCTTCTCAGGTATTTCTCAGGGTGGTTACTGGAATTTACTTCCTTACTTTGATTGGCAAACAGTATTGATTCTTATCGCGATTGTTACGATGACTCTCGGTAACTTTACTGCTCTTTGGCAGGATAACCTCAAAAGAATGTTAGCTTACAGTAGCATTGCTCACGCCGGTTATATTCTGCTTGGTGTGGCAGTTCTTTCAGATCAGGGAATTACGGCAGTTCTGATATATTTCGCAATCTATATGTTTATGAATCTTGGTGCATTTTTAGTCGTTATGTTAATTGCAAATAAAATTGGTTCTGAAAATATTGATGATTACAAAGGACTTGGTTATTCAATTCCCTTCTTAGGATCGGTGCTGGCTATATTTTTAGTATCATTAACCGGATTACCACCAACAGCAGGTTTTATCGCGAAGTTATATTTATTCGTTGCTTTGGTTGATGCTAAAATGATAGTTGTTGCAATAATAGCTTTACTAAATACAGTGGTATCACTTTATTATTACATTCGTGTTTTGAAAAATATGTATCTTGTTAAAGATGTTAATAAGAATGTACATATTGAACTAAAACCATTAAGTTTTATTACAATTCTTTTTCTTGTTATCCCTGTTGTTCTATTCGGAATTTATTTTACTCCAATCGTGGATTTTGCTAAACTATCAATTCAAATTCTAGGATTATAACTTTACTTCTAACTTGAAATTCCAAATTCTTATTATTAAGTTAAATCCGACAAATTTAGTCTTATTTTATGCTGAAACTTTCAAAGAAAACAGAATACGCATTAATGTCTGCCAGGTATATGGCTTTGAATAATAATGGGAAATATGTTACTGCAAAGGAGATTGCGAATAGTTATAACTTGTCATACGAACTTGTTGCTAAAGTTTTACAACTTATGGCAAGGAATAAGATTGTTCAATCATATCAGGGAGTAAAAGGCGGATATTCATTAACAAAATCAGCAAATGAAATTTCTATCTCTGATATTATTAAATCAATTGAGCCAGCTTATGAAATTACTGATTGCTTAAGAAATGGTTTTGATGAAGAAAGTTGCTCACATTTCAGTTGTTGTAAAATAAAAAATCCCCTTGCCGAAGTTCAGAAAAAAATTGACAAAGTTTTTATAGAAACAAAATTAACTGACTTGATATGAATGTAAGGTTGCCGATATATCTGGATAATAATGCAACTACACAGGTTGACCCCAGAGTTGTGCAGGCAATGCTGCCATACTTCAGTGAAAAATTTGGTAATCCTTCGAGTAAACATAGTTTTGGTTATGTTGCAAATGCAGCAATCGAATTTGCAAGAGAACAAATTGCAAACCTGATAAATGCAGATAAAAGTGAAATTTATTTTACCAGCGGTGCCACGGAATCAATAAATATAATCCATTTCGGAATATCACACGCACTTTTGCAGAAGAGGAATCATATTATTTCTTCAAATGTTGAACACAGTGCTTCATATGAATCACTGATTCAACTGCAGAAGAAAGGAATTGAGGTTACATTCCTGAATTGCGATAGCAAAGGATTTATTGCTCCTGAATTAGTACTTAATTCCATCAGAGATGAAACTTTTTTAGTAACAATTATCACTGCTAATAATGAAATCGGAACTATTAATAATATTAAAGAGATTGGAAGGATTTGCAGAGCCAATAACATTTTATTTCATACTGATGCTACACAGGCAATCGGTAAGATAAAATTTGATGTTAAAGATTTTAATGTTGATTTCGCATCATTCTCCTCGCACAAGATCTTTGGACCAAAAGGCATTGGTGGATTATATATCAGAAAAGGACTTGAAAATACAATCATACCATTATTATTCGGTGGTTTTCAGGAAAAAGGTATCAGACCCGGAACACTAAATGTTCCGGCAATTGTTGGTTTTGGTAAAGCTTCAGATTTATGCAGTAAAGAATTTGAAAAAGATTTTACCCATACAAAACAATTACGAGATAAATTATACAATGCAATAGCATCTTCACTTGAATTTGTTTCCCTTAATGGTGATACAGACAATCGTTTACCGGGCAATCTTAATTTATTGGTTAGAGGGGTCAGGTCAGACATCTTAATTTCAAATATTCGTGATATAGCTTTTTCCTCTGCTTCAACCTGCTCTTCCGAATCAGGAAAACCGAGCAGAATATTAAAAGCAATTGGTTTAAATGATGAAGATGCAAAGTGTTGCATCAGAATTGGAATTGGCAGATTTAATACTCCCGAAGAAATAAATTATGCTACAGAAAGATTTATAGAAGAAATTTCAAAAATAAAGTTTAAGAAAAATTATCAATCAAAAATTTAAGGTTTTCTATGGCAAGGAATAATACTCAGAAATTATTTACAGAACTGGTAACAGATATAAATATTTTGTTGGAATATCTAAGAGCTAAATTTCCAATGTTTCATAATTCAAACTTTTTTTTGCGTGATTTACAATTTGGGATTAAAAGTTTTTTTGAAAAGAAAGGAATCATACTTTCCTATACCGAATCTGAACAGCTCGCCAGAGATGTAGCAGAATATCTTAAAAAAGGTGGTGTCTTCATTCAGACCAGTTCACATAGTTGGAAAATAAATTTTCCTGAATTTGAAACTTCTGAACCGGGTGATCCGTTTAGTTATTAAAATAAAGGAGAAATATTATGACAAATACACATATTGAGCAGGAAATTAAAATCACTGAAAAAGCTTCCAGAGAAATCAGAAGAATAATGGAAGAAAATAAAATACCTGAAACATACGGCTTACGCGTTGGTGTTAAGGGCGGTGGATGTTCAGGATTAACATACACTCTTGGTTTTGATGGAGAACAAAAAGAAAGTGATACTGTCATTGAATCAAACGGCATCAGATTATTCGTTGATGGTAAAAGTCTTTTTTATTTATCTGGAACTGAATTGGATTTTTCGGATGGGTTGAACGGACGAGGATTTGTTTTTAATAATCCAAATGCAAAAAAAACCTGTGGTTGCGGTGAGTCATTTGGTGTTTAATAATAAAAGGAATTAAAATGAGAAGAAGGAATTTTTTAACAACCTTAGCTGCACTATCTGCAGTTAAAGTTATAGAACCATTTTCGAAAAAAATTGAATTACTAAACAATAAAATAACTGAAAGGAGTTACTCTATGGGAAAATTTGAATTGCCTTCCCTGCCGTATTCGTATGATGCATTGGAACCATACATCGATAAAATGACGATGGAAATTCATCACACAAAACACCATCAGGCATACATAAACAATCTTAACAAGGCAATCGAAGGAACTGAAATAGAAAAATTATCTTTGGAGGAGATGTTTGCCTCAGTTTCAAAATTGCCTGTGGCAGTAAGAAACAATGGTGGAGGGCACTGGAATCATTCGTTATTCTGGACATTAATGAAACCAAACGGAGGTGGTAAACCATCCGGTGCTTTGGCAGATGCCATTAATGCACAGTTCGGAAATTTTGATGAATTCAAAAAGAAATTTTCTGATGCTGCCGCTGGTAGATTTGGTTCAGGATGGGCTTGGCTGGTAGTATCAGATAATAAGCTGGTTGTTACTTCCACACCTAATCAGGATAATCCTTTAATGGATGTTGCTGAAGTTAAAGGAAGCCCGATTCTCGGACTGGATGTATGGGAGCATGCATATTATTTGAAATATCAGAACAGAAGACCTGAATATATAGAAAACTGGTGGAATGTAGTTAACTGGGATAAAGTATCAGAATTATTTTCTAAGTTGAAATAATAACTAATCCGATCAGAAGATTTTCCGGAGTAATAATTTATGATATTGCTCCGGTATCTTCTGAATTAATAAAATTTTTTTTATGACAAAACTGCTACCACTTTTTCCTCTTCCATTAGTAATCTTTCCGGGTTCACAATATCCACTTCATATTTTTGAGCCGAGATATAAAACTCTTATAAGAGAGACATTAAAAAGTGATACTGGATTTGGAATAGTTGCTACAATTGATAATAAAATCTCGGATATTAGTACTTATGTGAAGCTAATTAAAGTAATTAAAAAATACTCTAATGGAGAATCTGATATAATTATTGAAGGTAAACAAAGATATTTTATCAACGAAGTTATGATACATCCAGTTGGCTACCTGGTTGCTGATGTTAAATTGTATGAAGATAATACAGATTCAGTAAACAAGGATCTAGAAGTTCAGTTATTAATTTTATTCGATGAGCTTCTTAAAAGAATAAAATATGATTTAACAGATGAATACTGGAATAATTTAAGAGAGAGCAAATGGAAAACTTTCAAGATTGCCGAAAAAGCAGGATTAACGATAGAACAACAGCAACAATTACTAACTATTCAAAGCGAAAATGAGAGAATCAAATATTTGATTAAGCATTTTGAAAATGTTGAAAAAAGATATTCTGAAGACGAGACACTGAAAAGTTTGATTATGTATGATGGATTTTTAAATGAAAAAAAGGATAACTGAATCAGTTATCCTTTGATTTTATTCTCCATAAGTTTCTTTTATTTTAATCCTGTTTAATGCACGTGCTAATGATGCCTGAGCTCTAATCACATCAATCTCAAGACCTTTTGTGTTCAATCTTTTTTCAGCTCTTTCTTTTGCCTTTATTGCTCTGTTCAAATCGATTTCATCTGCAGATTCAATTGAATCAGCCAGAACTAGAACTTTATTATCAAGCACCTCAATCGTACCACCGGCAGTTGCAAAATATTTTGGTTTATCAGGGAGGTCGACTTTAATCATTCCAATCTCAAATGTAGAGATTATCGGAGCGTGATTCTTTAAAACCTGAAATCTTCCCTTTGTACCTGGCACAGTGATAGATTTAATAGTGCCAGAGAAAACCTGTTTAGCCGGTGAAATTATTTCAAGAAAAAGTTCTGACATTAACTTGCCATCCTTTTAGCTTTTTCTTCAACATCCTCAATTGAACCACAATACATAAATGCCTGCTCAGGATAATCATCATATTTTCCATCAATAATAGCTTTGAAACTTCTTATGGTATCTTCAAGTTTTACATAACGGCCTTTGTAGCCGGTAAACTGTTCAGCAACATGGAATGGTTGAGAGAAAAATCTTTGAATTCTTCTTGCTCTACGAACAACAATTTTATCTTCATCAGATAATTCATCCATACCGAGAATATTAATTATATCCTGTAAATCCTTATAATGCTGCAAGATTTCTTTACATGTTTTAGCAACATTATAATGTTCCTGTCCGATTATTCCGGGTTCAAGAATTCTTGATGTAGAATCCAGTGGATCAACTGCAGGATAGATTCCAAGCTCTGAAATCTGACGACTCAATACAGTTGTTGCATCAAGATGAGCAAATGCTGCAGCAGGAGCGGGATCAGTAAGATCATCTGCAGGAACATAAATTGCCTGAACCGAGGTAATTGATCCTTTGTCAGTTGAGGTAATTCTTTCCTGCAACGCTCCCATTTCGGTTGCAAGATTAGGTTGGTATCCTACTGCAGAAGGCATTCTTCCCAAAAGAGCACTTACTTCAGAACCCGCCTGAGTAAAACGGAAAATGTTATCAATGAACAACAGAACATCTCTTCCCTCTTCATCACGGAAATATTCCGCTATTGTCAAACCAGTTAATGCAACTCTTAATCTTGCTCCGGGTGGTTCATTCATCTGACCAAATACAAGAGATGTTTTGGATAAAACACCTGATTCTTTCATTTCGAGCCAAAGATCATTACCTTCTCTGGTTCTTTCACCAACACCGGCAAAGACTGAATAACCACCGTGTTCCTGTGCAATATTATGAATTAGCTCCTGAATGATAACGGTTTTTCCAACACCGGCACCACCAAATAAACCAGTCTTACCGCCTTTGGAGTAGGGTTCAATAAGGTCAATAACCTTAATACCGGTTTCGAACATTTCAGTTTTTGTTGAAAGATTTTTGAATTCGGGGGCTGGTCTGTGTATTGAATATCTTTTATCTGATTTAATTTCACCAAGTCCATCAATTGGATTTCCTACAACATTTATCAACCTTCCGAGTGTATTAGGACCAACCGGTACTGAAATTGGTTTTCCTGTATCAAAGGCATCCATACCTCTCACAAGACCATCAGTGGAATCCATTGCCACAGCCCTTACTCTGTCTTCTCCGAGATGTTGCTGAACTTCTACTATAAGATCTTCCTGTACACCTTCAACAGATGTTCTTGGAATTCTGATTGCATTATAAATCAATGGTAACTGCCCGCCTTCAAATTCAATATCAACAACGGGACCAATAATTTGAATGATTTTACCTTTTAACTGACTCATTTTAACCTTTCTTATTGAATTTTGAGTTACAAAATTAAAAACGCAGGCTCTTTAATACAAATAATTCAGATACTCAACCTACTTAAGCAACATCATTTTCCTTGAAATATTTACATTTTCTCCAATAAGTCGATAAATATACAATCCACTTGAAAGTTCATTTGCTTTAAAGTCCACCGTAATAAATCCTACCGGTGCAAAATCATCATACAAAATTTTTACTTCTCTACCGAGTATATCATAGACTGCAAGTTTAAGTTTCTGAGCTTTGGAAACATCGAATCTGATGGTTGTTATCGGATTAAAAGGATTTGGATAGTTCTGGTAAAGTTGAAACTCTCTGATAGCTGAAGTTTGATCATCATTACTTATTATTGTCGGAATAATAAAAGTATTTGTCCCTCCATCTTCATTATATCTTTTTTTGAATTCCTGCATAAACTTATTTGCTATGAAAATATCATCTATTATAATGATATTCTCATCATTGTCATTTGATGCAGAGTTAGACCAATTTGCTGAACCAGTAATTACATAAGGATTGCTGTAAGTTTGAGTCGCATCAACCAGACCATATTTATGATGCATTGTTGCTCCCGTATTTCCATACATCTCTGCAAATGTATTGAGGAAAGAATATTGGCTGCCAGTAGTATTAACCTGATCAATCAATCCACGAATATCTGTTACGCCAGCATTAAAACGATTATTCATTGCTGTTGCAATATCAGATCGGGTAAAAGCATAAAGTGCAAAGTAAATATCTTTATTAGCAGTGTTAATGGTATTTATAATCTTGTTCATTACCCCATCCGAGGGACTGAAATAAACTTTTACTTCTCTGCCTCCAATGTTGAAAATGTGTGGTGTATTGTCAGATTTTTGAAATCCAAACTTAGCATTCGAAGGATTTGGACTATCACCATTACCTCCCCACATTTCCTCAAATTCAATGGTATATGCCTGCGTAATTGTTGGGTCGTTTATTTCCAAAACATTGTTCTCCCAACCACTTTCATTCAGTGTTATATTCCAACTGCCGGTCCATAACCAGTCATTAACTGCAATAGTATCTCTTGCATCGAAAACAAAAAATTTATTGTGCATAATCCCATTTAACCCAGATGTTCTCTTAATTACAGGAATACCAGCATTAATAAGTGTTTGCATACTATTCTGAGTGGTTCTGTTATCATAAACAACACGAACTTTTACACCCCGATTTTTAGCAGCTACCAAAGCATTAGCAACATCGGATAAATCGGCAAAACTATAAACTGCCATATCAATCGAGTAGGTAGCAGCATTTATTCTTTCGATAAGTTTCTGAGCAAAGTTAACATTTCCAATGGCTGCATTTCCGGGTATTGCTACGGATGTATCAACCGGAAAATTGAAATAAACATTGATTGTACCGGTTTGTGGATTTGCTGAAGCAGTTGTAACTGTTTGTAATGAGCTAAAGCTTGTTCCGGCATTGTTTGTTGAATAAGCTCTGAAATAATAAAGTGTTCCTTCCTGAAGTCCTGCAACAGGTACAATGTGCACAGTTGTGTCGCTGTTAATCACGACTGAATCAAGTTCTAAGGATGGAGTTAATCCAAATTTAACCTGACTGTTTCCGTTTCTGGCCGTGTTAAAATAAACAGTGAAACTGTTAGGAGTTATATTACTTGCAATAACAGGATTCAGAATCAATGGAGAATTATCATAAACAATATCGCTCAGGAAACGAGGGAGTAACTGATATCCGGTATTATAAGGAGCTGTGGTTTTATATTGACCAAGAATTCCTACTATGTCAACAGGTGTTTGAGGAATTGGTTGTCCGATAATTGAAGTAACATCATTATCAATTCTTAATCCTGAAAGTAATGTACCGGTTGCATCGGTAATGTTATAGTTCGTTGCACTTGCAAAATTTCCAGAGCCCTGAATAGTTACATTATTTAATCTGATTATTCTGCTTTCAAATTCCTCAAATCCGTTCCACTGCTGTGATGATATATCATTTATTGTTACAATAGTTGTATCAAAAAAATGATTTGAACTATGTTTTACCAGAACAGATCCTGCTCTTCTGAAATCAAACTGAGTTAATCCATTAAAATGAGTCAGTGTTGAAGTAACTGTAACTGAATCACCAATCTGAACCTGTCCTGCAAACCCACTTCCGAAAATTGATAGTCCGGCAGTAGCATCCTGAATAGAACCAGGCCCATTTATTCCGAATTGATTTGCAGAAGTAACTATACCAGTAACAGTAAAAACCTGCCCTGTATCAGAGGGTACTCCGTTAGAATCATTATTTCTTAAGTCAGCTATTGGAACAACAGACTGAGCAAAAGAAAAATTAATTGATAAAAGAGCGAGAGATAATAATAATTTTTTCATCTTAAATCCGTTGATAATATAAATCTTAAAATTCTGTTATTTCCCTTATCAACAACATACAAAGTTTTATCGAAGTGTGCTACTGAATAAGGTTCGTTAAATAATTGAGGTCCTCCAAAAGATTGGAGTTCATCTCCAAATGAATTGAATTTATAAATGCTATCGCGATCAGCGTCTGCAACATAGATATTTCCTGAATTATCTACAGTAACACCTTCAGGTCGTGAAAATTTATTAACACTCATCATCTGATTTGTGCCGGGACTTAATTTACTTTCATATCCGGGTGTTTCAGAGGCGAAGTTATAAAAAAGCCATTGAGTTTTGAAAGTAGTATTACCTGTTAAAGTCATTAAAAAATCGTTATTTCTTTTTTTGAATGACGCAAGGGAGCTTATATTAAAAGCAGTAAGCAATCCAGTTCCGACAGGTTCAATTGATGGTAGTCTGCCAATCAGAGTGTCTGTTTTAGAACCATCATCTAAAAGTTTTTTCTGAAAGATAAGAATCGAGTTATCGGGATCGAAAATACTTGAATTATTCGGACCGGTTCGTGCAATATAAAATGAGTTGTCATAGAAGACTGCAACACCAGTATAACGAATTCCTGTCTTCAAATCAGATGAAACATTTGGGCGAGGTAATAATCTTGTTATTGGTGCTTCATTCAAATTATGATTTGCAGCAACTAAATTTATTTTATAAACTGCCGAAAATGTTGCTCCTAAAGTGTCAAATTCTGCGCATACAATAAGGTTTAACTGATAATCCTGAGCAATAGCAATGGGCTTTTTAATTGATTTTGTCCCTAGAATAGTTCCTGCGAGATTCATCATTACAATTCTGTCGTTATCTGTATCTGCTATATAAATAAATGGTTCGTTACCTATGTAAATATCCTGAGGATTGTTGAATCCTTCCCAAGCGGGATTCAATTGAACATAAACTGTGTCGCCGGAAATGTTACCAACTTCTGATACATTAGGTAACTCAAATTTATCTTCACAACTTACAGTGAGTAATAGAAAGATTAGGAGAAAGAATCCTATTCTGATATTGTTTTTTAAGCTTTTCATAATCCTAATAAAATTGAAAATCTATGTGCTGAACCAAGTCTTGAGAAATTAGAGAAAGCATAATCGAAAGTAAAATCAGCTATATCAAGCGGCACATTAAACCCAGCACCAAAAGAATAATTCTGTTCATCAACATTAAACTTGTATCCGGCTCGAATATAAAGAATGTTATTCCAGACATATTCTGCACCGGTTGAAAGATTTTCACTGTTATCATTGGGATGATTCAGTTGAACAGAAGTTGTTATCTTGTGTAGTTCATCTTCAAAAGGTTCGAAAGCAAAACCGATTCTGAAAACAGTTGGAGGAGCAAAGTCCTGCCAGGCAGAAACTTCCCTTTTTCCAATCAAAACAACTTTACCGTCAGGAGCTAAATTACTACCAAAGTTGGTAACAGCAACAGCAAATCGGGTTGAACCGAGTCCCGTCCAATAAAATGTTCCAAGGTCAATCATTATTCCACGCATTTTTAGTTTGTCTAAAGTTTCTTCGATGTATCTTATAGTTCCACCAAAGCTGAATTTATCTGTCATTTTTCTTGAATAAGATACTGCAACAGCAAAATCACTAAAACCAAAATATTCGCCTGTTCCAAATGGTGCAAACTCAGTGGTAACCGGCATATCCTGCATTGTTAATGCGGTCAGTGCAATTCCAAAAGAATTAGTTTCGTCAAAGTGATAAACTGCACCAAGAAAGTCATGATTAATATCAACGACCCATTTATTATGTGAAAAGAAAATCTGATTGCCTGTAAATTGAGTAAGACCAGCAGGGTTCCAGTATAAAGCTGAAGCATCATTAGCAATTGCAACAAAGGCATCTCCCAGAGCCGAAGCTCTTCCACCCACTCCAATCTTCAAAAATTGAGCAGTTGAAATTCCCGCACGCTGACCACCCATCACTGGGAACAGCTGGGCTTTGATTTCTGAAACTTTTACTGTTACAAGGATTATTACCAAGAAATATTTTAATCTCAATTTCATAATATTTATCTAATTCATAAGGATTTAATCTTAAAATCTGAAACTCACTCCAAACTTTACATTTCTTCTTGTTAAATATCTTGCCGGATTAAATGGATATGGATTTATCGGTGCCTGTAGATCAGGATATTTCGGATCATTCCAACTGGATGGTACAGGATCACCATAATCATATGCTTTGCCAGTAACCGGATTAATGATAGCAGAATTTTTCTGATCCAGAAGATTATTTACTTCAATGAAGAATGAAAATTTTAGATTATCAATTACAAAATATTTTTCAAAATTTAAATCAATCCAGAACCAATTATCTCCAAGTTTTGAATTTCGTTCTCTTCTGACGAATTCATAAATGGGTCTTCCGTCAGTTTGATACGAACCTGTGAAAACTGCAGGAGTATATCTTTTGCCTGATTGATAGAAAAATCTTATATAAACATTGTAGTCATCAAGAATTCCCGGTAAAAGACCAAAAACCGGGTTTCCCTTTTCAACATAAAAACTTGTAGAGACGGAAGCATTAATTGGTCTGTCCCAGCTTACATATTCTTCTTTAATTGATTCATCCAAATCGCCGGTTAAAACTAAAACTCCTTCATCTGCACTTGAGCTTTTTCCTGTAACAATTGAATATGCGAATTGAACATTGCCATTAAACCATTTTCCGATTCTTTTTTTGAATTCGAATTCTATGCCACGCGAACGGGCATAATCAGTGTTTACATAAGTGATGAATCTCTGTGTTGCAAATCTTGCAGAACTAATTTGAGCTGTTCGTGTACTTACATAATCAAAGATATCTTTGTAATAAGCTGTAACTGTTAATACATCATCGTTGGTAAACTGAGTTCTTAAGCCAAGTTCGTAGGCAACAGTTGTTTCAGGATTAAGATTAGGATTTCCGAATCTTTGAAAAGAAGATTTCGCATTAGCCGGACTAAGTTTTGCATAAACGAATTGTGGTTTGGGCCATTTACTAAAATGGCCATAAGAAAAGAACAATGTCTGATTATCAGAAACCGGATGAGAAATACCCAGACGAGGACTTAATCTTGCTTTAAATCTTCTGTTACCAAACCAGCCAAAAGAATTTTCTTTGTATCTTTTTCTGGTTTCATCAGGGATTGTAACAACCTCGGGATTTTCAACCGCGTCATCTACATACTTTCCCGGAAACCAAAAATCAAATCTCAATCCTAAGTTTAAAATCATTCCACTGAAATTAATATTATCCTGCGCATAAACAGAACCTAAAGCAGGATACACTTTATATAAATCATTATTTAAACCGAGTTCACCAATCCAAGGTTTATAAATGTCTATAACCTGCATTTCCTGAAATTGCAGGTTAAACCCTGATTTAAATTTGTTCTTTTCATCAAAGAAACTGGTCAAATCACCTCGCACAGAAAACTCCTGAACAAAATGATCTCTCCAAGTGAACGGATTTCCAATATCCCAGAATCCATCACCCGGAATTACGCCGATTGTATCGCGATTAAGATTGTAGTATTCAATCGGAAAGTTAGTAATGTCTTTTGGTTCCTGATATTCATACCACATTTTACCATTGGCATCCGCACGCAGGTTTGTGTAATAATTACTGAATTTCAACTCGTAAAAAGTTTTTGGATTTAATGTATGCGTAACTGTGAAGGTATGATACTTGTTGTTGTGAGTAAAAGTATTAGCATTGTCAAGATTATATTGAAATTCATATTGATAACCCGGACTTGGTTCAACATACTCAAGATTTGACTGCAGTGACTGTGAATTCTGATTGATGTTTACTGATTGATTGAATGAATAATTAAATTTTAATGTCGGCGAATACTTATATGTAAGTTTTCCCATCCAGAACCAACTGTTCTCAGATCTTGGTGCAAAGCGAGTTCCGTAAAATGTTGATGAATAAAGTTGCTTTGCCTTACCTTTGAAATATCCTTGTGTAATTCCATCACTAAAGCCAGCATAAAAATTTCCGAAAAAAGTTAACTCTCCGGGAATTTCAATTCCTATTGCAGGAAGAAAATAAGTTGTCAGTGGTTCGGGACCACTTAAATTTGCTTCCGTGATATCAATGTTGAAAACATGGAAAGAGGATTTATTTCCAAAGTTATCCCTTTTATAGGAAAGATAACCGTGATATTTATTACCACCTTCCCTTGTTCTGACATTAACAACCCCTGAAGTTGCTTGTCCGAATTCAGCATTGTAACCTCCTGTAATAACTTCCACTTCCTCAAGGGCACTCGAAGATAGCTGCAAACCGAATCCTGTTCCGGCTAACGGATCCTGAACAGAAACACCATCAAGTAAAAAAGCATTTTCATAAGATCTGCCTCCCCGAATATGTATTGCATTATCGGATTTTATCACACCTGCCTGCTGACTAACTAAATCGGTTATGTTTTCGATTATTGCTATTTCAATATCTTCTTTGGAAATTGTTTTTTTACTTTGAGTTTCTTCCACATCAAGTAATGGCTTTTCTCCAACCACAACTACATCCTGACCAAGTGTTAATACTGTTTCCTCAAGTTCAACATCAATTTTTTTATTCTGACCAGCGGCTATCTGAACTCCTGTAAACTGTACAGTCTTATATCCAATCAAGGAAACTTCGATTATGTATGTGCCGGGATTTATTGAATGAATTGTGTATCTGCCATTAATATCAGTTGCAGCACCGTAGTAAGTTCCTTTTAGAACAACATTTACACCAGGTAGAGGTTCGCCATTTGATTTATCTTTAATTGTTCCGGAAATACTTCCTGTACTTTGAGCAAAAAGTGAAATTGAAATAAAAATAATATTGATTAAAACTTGTCGTATCATCTCTGTAATCCGAATTCTTCAAAAAATATTTTATCAAACAAATTTTTAACATTAAAGGGATTACCGTTTGCACGATGTAAAGGAATTCCCATATAAATAAGTTTGGAATCAGACGACTTAAATCCAATTATAGGCTCACCACTTAAACCAAGTTTATACAGAGTTCTCGAAGCAAATGAATTCGGATAATAGGTTCTGATTCTTGCAACTGGAACTGTACTATCATCAATTGATAATAGAGGATAATTAAGAGTTATACCTTCATCAGAGGGGTTGATTAAGGTATTTCTCGGAATAAAACTTATTGGCGCAGGACTAAGACTATCAACAGGTAAAAAATCACTTAAACCTCTCGAATCAAATTGCTGAGGAAATATCATTGAAAAGAAAATTTTACCACCACCAATTAAATACTCACGAACTGAAATTTGTGCAGGTTCAAGTGTTGGATCATTATCAGTGTACCAATAAACAACCTTGAAGAGCTTAAGGGTTTCTGTAAATTGCGGAGATATGAATTTGGGTAAAAGCTTAGCAGGAGTTGTACTGGTTTTTCCAAGTTTAATATCCCAAACATCTGCTCTCGATTGTAAATTAAGACTATCCAAAATCTGATAATAAAAAGATGATGCATTATCATTGGTGGCATAATCATCAATTACCAGAATATCTCCTTTAGGTTTTTTGACATACCAAGTGATACTACTGTTTTCAGATGGCATTGAAAGTAACTGACTTGTACTACCGGCAATGTCGTCGCAATAAACAAAAAATCTGTTAACATCATTTAATTTTAATCCCGGAAGTTTTGTATGATAAGGAGTAGTGATAGAAGTTCCGATATAAACATCACACTCAGCAATATCTGAATTATAAGGCGGTTCAACTTTAATTGTTACAAATCGTGCTGATGCAGGTAATTGAATTTTCTGTGAAGTATCATTTAAAGCAATAAAAACTTTACTTATTGTATTATCTCCATCAAGGTCCGTTATTGTCCAGCCGAAAGAAGCTACGGGAAATGTTGTATCCGGAATCAGAATTGTATTATCATTTTTATCAACAAGAAATTTAATAACAGGAGCAGAATTTTTAAGTGGCAGAAGCAATGTTGCTGGTTCGGGATCAATTGCACCGCAATCGGAGAATGGTTCACCGCTATCCCGGATTCCATTATTATTTAAATCTGTGAAAGGTTCCGGACCAAAATTTATATTACCTGAAATGAGTTGAGCATCGTAAACTCCATTTCCGGAATTATCGACTGCAGCAACTTTGAAATGATAAGTTGTATCAGAACCCAGCAGAATAAATGAAATTAAGGAGTCATTCTTTTCTGTAAATGTCCAGTTGTTACCATCAATTGAAATAAAATAGCCAATTACAAGTCCATCAGGATCATCGCCCCACCAACTTAAAGTAACGCTGCTTGGTTGTTTGGTTATTGTACTATCTGAAAAAACGGAGATAAAAGTTTCCGGTGGTCTGTTTCCAACAGGCGAATCTATAAGTTCATCATAACATGAGAACTGAATTAGTGACTGAAGCAGAATTAAAATGATTAGTAAAATTTTTTTCATTTAAAGTATTATAGTAAAATCTTTCTTTAATGTTAGAAATTGTCAGTCGGAGATCAATCAACGACTGACAATTTCAAAAGGGACTACTTATTTCATCAGTATCATTTTTCTGGTCATCTGATAATCATTGACATTTATCTGATACAGATAAACGCCTGAAGAGAGTGATGATGCATCAAAAATGATTTTATAATTACCCGGCGCCTGATTCATATTAACTAGAGTTTTTACCTCCTGCCCGAGAATATTAAACATTTTGATTTGTACAAAACCTTCTCTTGGTAAATTGTATTGAATCGTTGTAATAGGATTAAAAGGATTTGGATAGTTCTGCTCCAGTTTATAATCGTTAACAAAAGCAGGATTATCATTCACATCGGAAACATATCCTACAAAGTCATCAGATTTCCGTGGGACAAGTTTATAATTTCCGAATGAATAAAACAGTATTCCTCTTAATTCCTGAAAAGTGCTGTTTTGTAGTACTCTGATATTTCCCGGGATAGAATCCAATCCGGAAACCCATAGATTATGGTATTCATGATTTCCTTCCTGAAGCTCTACTCTTGTGTTAACATTTGAATTGTCAGCAACTAATATTTCACCGAAATTACTATTTCCACCACCATTAGGACCAGGATTGCCATCCGCATTTTCATCCGTAACCGTAACATTCAGATATTTGATTAATACGCCTTCATACTGCTCAGCTGATATTGTTCCGTTTGGCAATGTACCAATTTCCGAAGTACTAACTGTTACAAAATCAGGTAAAGGATTGTTTGAAGAATTAACAATTACAGAAGTTATACTATCAATAAAAGTGTTACTATTACTTTCTCTGATTAACCCACTAACGGTAACATTTTGTCCCCTCAGCAATGGATCTGCTGCTAATCCACCAATCCAGATTCCTCTCCAGGGACCAGTACCATCCTGCATATAAACTCTTCTGCTAACCTGATTACCATCACCTTGTAAATCTGAAGTATCCGCCGTTACTACACCGGAAACAGTGACTCTATAGTTATTATAAGCACTGAAGCCGCTTCCGAAAGGACTGTATTGTACATCATAAATCGTAACAGGCCTATTGAGCACCAAATAAAAATACTTGTTTCTTACAGTATCCTGAGGGTTAATTGAAATCATTCCATCATTATCTTTTGCCCAGAGATAAAAATCAACCAATGCAGAATCGAGATTAATTGCAGGTATGGTTGCTGACCATAGATTATTCAATCCCTCAACCATAGCAAGCTCATTCAAATCACCACCATTTATTCTGTATTTAACTTTTGCTTCTGTAACAGCACCACCCTGATCTAAATCTGCGATGGTAGCAGTAATAGTAACAGCATCATTTGGTCCAACCAAATCCAGATTTCTTCTGATGTTAGTAATAGAAGGTGGAGATTGTCCGATTAACAAATCATCCGGATACATTGGTCTGATTACATATCGTGTTGGCAGTGATGAAGATGAACTGAAATGCCCGATAACACCACGGATATACTGAATAGTAGTTCCATCTAAAGGCGGATCCCATTCCCGAAGTTTATGATTTCTTTTCGTAAAGTAACCCGATTGATCGTGAATAAACATTTTGTTACCTTGTCCATCATTAATGGCAAATGGAGTGGAAGATGATGTTGAAGTAGATCTATCAGAGGTTATTACATTACGAATTATTACATACATTCCTTCATATTTTTCGCCGGTCAGATAATTTGCAGCATTACCATTGTTTAACTCACTAATAGTAACTTCAACTGGCTCACCACGATTTGGTTTTGTTCCTAAAAATTGAATGGGACTAAGTGGATTCGTAAGTACATTAATTTGAGTCTGTCCACCAACTTGTCCTGCGGTAACAAATTCAGCAACAACTCCGGTGATGGTAACTACTTGCGCAGTATCAAGTAAATCCATCAAAGTTCCCTGTGCTGCACCGACAGTATCATTTTGTATTATGTTTATACCTGCCCAATCAACAGCAGCATAATTAGTGTCTCTTAAATATGTTTGCCACCTTGCACCAGCCCACATAATTGGTCTTCTGTCAAAAGTAGGATCAATTACCGGAGAAACCATTACAACTCCGGTTACCTGCACTGTATCTCCGATATGTAAAGAAGCATCTCTTCCTGCTGATAGTGAATCATCCGGTAGGAACTGTAAATCACGAATACTCACATGCGGATAATTCTGCGCCATAGTCAGAGTACCAACAAACAGTATGAGAGCTAAAAGTAGTTTAGTTTTCATAGCATCACCTTTATTTTACTATTAAAAATTTTCCCGTTTTAATATTTCCATTGCTTAAGTCTTTTACAGAAAAAAGATACAAACCAGTGGCAATTGCCTGATCATTGTCAGTAATCAAATCCCAGGCATGTTCACCTCCTGACATAATTTGTTTCCCATCTTTTGAAAATGTTTGAAACCATCTTAAATCTGAACCATTACTTGATTGATCGTGGTTAATTCTTTTAATTACATCACCAGCCAATGTGTAAATTGTTATTTCACATTCCGAGGGTAAATTATAAAAATAAATTTTCCTTAGCCGTTCAGAATTTCCGTCCCAATATGCATTTGCGTAATATGGATTAGGATAAACTCCTATTTCAACATTCTCAGCTGAAGTTGGTGGAACACCCGGAATTATTTTTATTGCATTAACCAATTTTCCTGATTCAAGACTTTCGAGGTTATAAGTTTCATCACCTTTGTCGAAGGCAGTAACCGAAAATACATATTGCCAGCCATTAAGTAAATTCTGAATTTCAAATTTATACCAGTAAGAGGTTGTATCATCAGGAAAAGCAACAGGTTCAGATAA